>Ga0209694_1000049_pt1 | contig 231560 bp, 225 predicted proteins | sample GluameincwithD2O_FD_187499 | JGI IMG/M metagenome (GOLD analysis project Ga0209694, IMG submission 187499) | Mouse cecum microbial communities from Vienna, Austria - Glucosamine amended microcosms incubated with D2O (SPAdes) (version 2) | ecosystem: Host-associated > Mammals > Digestive system...
TGGTATAACCGTAAACGGATACATAGCTCTATTGGTTATTTGACACCACAGCAAAAGGAGGATGAGGAACTTAAAAAAGCAGCATAATCTTTCGACTTTTTTTGTCCAAAGTATTGACATAGATCCACTTGGAAAAGCAGCAATACAAAGTATGCAACGGTTAATACATCCGGGAAAGTAACACTGAAGAAAGCCGGGGCGGGAAAAACGGTTACGGTTACGGCAACGGCGAAGGATGGGAGCGGCAAGAAAGCGTCTTATAAGATTAAGATTATGAAGAACGCAGTTAAGAGTGTGAAGCTGAAAGCGGCGAAGACAGTCAAAGCCGGGAAGAAACTCAAGGTAAAGGCAACGGTCAAAACGACAGGGAAAAAAGTAAATAAGACCTTGAAGTGGACAAGCTCTGATACAAAATACGCAACGGTAACTTCCAAGGGAGTCGTAAAAACAAAGAAAGCAGGCAAAGGCAAAACAGTTAAGATTACCGCCGTGTCTACGGATGGAACAAATAGAAAGAAAACAGTGAAAATCAAGATTAAATAAATCATAAAGAGGGGTTTCCCATCAATCTGGGAAACCCCTCTACCCTATTTAGATTACATCATACCGTTTCACATAGTGCGGGTCTCCGTCAGGAGCCACAATCTCTTTTACTTTCGTAAGCTTTGCGTTGCGGTCGATGACAAGATTTTCCGCGTGGATTCCTGCACCGATGGTCACGTCAGAGAGGATTACGCAGTTTTTGACTACGGCGCCCTCTTTAATGTTACAGCCTCGTCCGATGACACAGTTGTCAACAGTGCCTTCAATCAGGCATCCGTTGGATATAACGGAATTCTTCGCGCTGCCATCCTCTGAATAGTGGGTCGGGCTTGAATCGTTGGTCCTTGTATAAATCGGCCAGTTCGGGTCGAACAGGGAGTTGGCGGCATTGTAATCCGTCAGCTCAATGTTGGCATTGTAATATCCCTTAAAGTCCGTAATCGCCGCGAAGTAGCCGCGGTGGGAAACGCCGCGCACGTCCAAAGCGCCGTTCTCGCCGCACTCGCTGCTGATGATATCGGAAAGGGTGTAAAGAGAGGAAGTCTTTTTCGCCTTTTTGATGAGGTCGATGAAAAGCTCTTTCCTCATTACATATGTATCCATGAAAATGTTGCGGTTCTTTGCATTGCCGCGGTTCTTTTCAATCGTGAGAACCCCTTTCTGCTTATTGAGGTTCAGGATGTCGCAGTTTACATACGCATCTTTTGCATTGTCAACAGAATGGTACAGCAGAGTAACGTCTGCCCCGGACTCAATGTGCGCGTTGAGCAGAGCGTTGAAATCCTGGGTATATACCATGTAGCTTGGAGCCACGATGACATATGGCTCTTTAGCATGTGCAATGCTCTCTAAATTCTCCATGTATGCGGCGATGTCGTTGTTGTACATGTCATGGTCAATCATGCTGTCGGCAAACAGCATATGCAGCTTACCGCGTTTGGAGTTGATGTTGTAATGGCGGCCGGAGCCGAGGTGCTCGATCAGGGAGCGGGGTTTTGCGTTTAAGTATACCTGAATGTGATCCATTCCGCTGTTGCTCATATTGGAGATTGGGAAGTCTACGACGCGGTACCTTCCAAGGAATGAAAATGCTGCAACCGGGCGGTAATTATGAAGTCCCTCTACCCAGATATGATTTCCGGCAAAATTTACAATTCCTAATGCATCACACATATTACTCTACCCCCTTTACACGTTTTGCCACAAGCTCGATGTGTTCGCTGCCGGCGCTTCCGACTTTGGCGCCCTTGCCGATCTTAACGTCATTCGCTACGAGAGCCCGCGTTACAACGGCGCCCTCTTCTACTTCAACGCCCGGCATCAGTACGCTGTCAATGATTTTCGCGTCTTTTCCGACTTTTGCTCCGGTAAACAGGACAGAATTTTTCACTTCGCCGTCAACAACGCAGCCCTGTGTGATGAACGCACGCCGGATGTCGGCATTTGGCCCAAGATACTGCGGCAGTGTGGTGGAGTCTTCTGTATAAATCTTCCAGGTCGGGTCGCTCAAGTCAAGGTCGTTGTTGGAATCCAGCAGGTCCATATTGGCCTCCCAGAGGGAATCAATGGTTCCCACATCTTTCCAGTAGCCTTTGAACTTGTAAGCCACAAGCTTACGGTTGTCAGCGAGAAGGGAGGGGATGATGTCCTTGCCGAAATCATGGCTTGACTCGGCATTTTTCATATCCGCAATCAGCATCTTGCGGAGAACCTTCCAGCTGAATATGTAGATACCCATGGAGGCAAGATTGCTCTTCGGGTGCTCCGGCTTTTCCTCAAATTCTATGATGTTTCCGTTCTCGTCCGTATTCATGATGCCGAAACGGCTTGCCTCTTTTTTCGGCACTTCAATAACGGCGATGGTAGCGTCTGCGCCGCATTCATTGTGATGGGCGAGCATTTTCGCATAATTCATCTTGTAAATGTGGTCTCCCGAAAGAACAAGAAGATAATCCGGTGAGTAAGAATCAATGAAGTCAATGTTCTGGGAAATAGCATCTGCAGTGCCGCGGTAAACATCCAGGTTGGCATCGGCTTTTTCGCGGGGAGGCAGTACGAACACGCCGCTGTCTCTTGCATCAAGCCCCCAGCGCCCGCCGGCTGCGACATAACTGTTAAGTAAAACAGATTCATATTGTGTAAGAACGCCTACAACATCAATACCGCTGTTGGCGCAGTTGCTGAGCGGAAAATCCACGATGCGGTATTTTCCGCCATATGAAACAGCCGGTTTTGCAACTTTATTAGTCAAATCATGCAGACGGCTGCCGCGGCCACCGGCCAATATCATGGCTAACATATTGTTTTGTTTCATAGTGAGTCCTCTCTTTCATAGTGTTGATTTATATTATACAATTATTTCCTAACAATTTCCACGTTTTTAGACAAAAAAACCATATTTTGTGTAAAAAAATCATTGAAAGACTACAAAACTGATAAAGATATAGATTAAATTTGAACAATATTGATATATTTTAATGAGATAAATGTACTTGTACAACATTTGTATTCACGGGGTGCAGGAAAAATGACTTGCAATTGTGTAAGAATTAATTTACTTTTCTATGTTTTTTTGTAGTATAATGTAAATATGCTACACTACAGTTTACCAGGAGCCGGTGTTACGAACCGGATCTGTACAGAGGAGGGATTGGAATGACAGCTCACAAGATCATAACAATTGGAAGACAGTTTGGAAGCGGAGGACATGAGGTGGGGAATCTTCTCGCAACCCGCCTGGATATTCCGCTCTATGACAACAATCTGGTGCGGATGGTGGCGAAAAAGCTGGATATCCGCGAAGAGACGGCCCGTGCGGTGGATGAGACGACGCTCAACAGCTTTCTATCGGGATATGTGCTTGCCCCTATGGAGTACGCGAAGAATGCGGGAAACATAGATACAATCCAGCCACTCAATGAGCAGGTATATGAGCTTCAGACGGAAATCATCAGGAAGCTGGCCTACCGGGGACCATGTGTGATCGTGGGACGGTGTGCAGATTTTGTGCTGAAAGGTTATGCGGAGTGCATAGACGTGTTTGTCTGTGCAGACAGAGAAGATCGAATCCGGCGGATCGCGAAACGGTACGATCTGTCAGAGCGCAAGGCGGCTGACAAGATAGCTAAAGTTGACAGAGAGCGCAAGTATTATTTCGAATCCCATACCGGGCAGGAATGGGGAAGTATGGATACGCATCAGATCGTATTGAATGCCAGCAGGCTCGGCATTGAAAAAATGGTGGATGTACTCGAGATGGTCTATAAAGCGTAATGGAGTTTGGAAGGTTAATTGTATATGGAACTTTTATCGGATATTATTCTTGACACTGTACTGGATTGCTTGAAGATGCTGCCTTTTCTGTTTGCTGCATTTCTTCTCATTGAAGCGCTGGAAAATTATTCCGGGAATCTTTTGGGGAGAATATTTAAAAGGATAGGAAAGGCCGGGCCGGTTGTGGGGGCGTTAGCAGGATGTATTCCCCAGTGTGGCTTTTCTGTTATGGCCGCCAATCTATACGGGGGAGGGATTATCTCGCTTGGTACATTATTGGCAGTATTTCTTGCGACATCGGATGAGGCGATATTGATCATCTTGAGCAATCCGGATAGAATCGGGGAGGTGGGAGCGCTTGTTGCGGCGAAGGTTATGATTGCTGTTTTGGCAGGTTTTTTCGCTGATCTGTTCCTTAAAGGGAAGATAGAGACTGAAAAAGTGTATCATGGTATGAGTGTGCCTTGCGGCTGTCATGAGAAAGATACGGGAATCTTTCTTCCGGCGTGGCGGCATACGGGTACGCTATTTTTGTATTTGCTTGTATTTACAGGAGTTTTGAATCTGTGTATCGAGATTTTGGGAATGGATCGGTTGTCGGCACTTCTTCTTGGTGACACAGTTTTTCAACCCCTTATCGCTGCTGTTATCGGTTTTGTGCCTAATTGTGCGGCATCGGTGATCTTGATCCAGCTTTATTTAAGCGGCGCCATATCCTTTGCATCTGTAATTGCAGGACTTTGTACCGGGACAGGAGTTGGCCTAGCGGTGCTCTGCAAGGTAAATTCGCACAAAAAAGAAAATGCTAAAATAGCCGGATTATTGTTTATTTTTGCAGTAACGGCGGGAATTGTACTTGAGTCTATGGAAATATTCATAGGAATTTAGGCGGAATTATACGGTTTTTAGGGCAAAACAATGGGATTTTGCCAGAGAATTGCATTTTTTTTAGGATGTGTTATAATGTCCACGAAGGCAATAAGGGTTTATGGGACTAGGAGGAAATATTATGGCCACAAAGAAAGCAACCAAAGCATCTGCTGAGACAGTCAAAGCGGCAGCAGCAAAGACGATACCAGAGAAAACAACGACAGTCAAGGCAGCACCTGTAAAGAGTTCTGCAGATCATAAAGCAGCAGAGAGCAAGGTTACAGAAGATAAGAAGGCAGTAACCAAAGTTGCTGAAGATAAGAAAGCAGAGACCAAACCAGCAGAGGTGAAGGCGACAGCCAAAAAAGCAACGAAGCCAGCAGCCGCTAAGAAACCAGCCGCGAAGAAAGAGATCAAGGTTAAAACGGTTGTGGAGTATTACGGAAAACAAGTAGATGAGAAAGATATCCTTGCCGATGTCAAGAAAGCATGGACAAAATCCGGTAAGAAGGTTGGGGATATTAAGAGTGTTGAGCTTTACATAAAGCCAGAGGAAGCGGCAGTTTATTATGTTATCAATAAGACAGAGACTGGTGCGGTAGCATTCTAAATATACGGAAGAAGTACGTAGACAAAGATGACGGTGCAGCAAATGTTGACTGTGCCGTTATTTTTTTGACAAAAGAATCAGAAAAAAATAAAAAATACAAAAAATATATTGACAAATACAAAAACTAGTGATAAAATCAAGACATAAAGAAAAGCAAACCAATGGATAGAGAAATCAAAAGATTTATCCTATCTGATGTTTGAAAATTTAAGAAAAGGAGGTACGGACCACCAAAAGATTAAGTTGTAAGAATTAGGAAAATATTAAGAAAGAGGTACAATCCAATGGATATTGCAGTTCACTAAAGGTGGGTGTCATTTATGGAATATATTTGATGCCCATCTTTTTGCTTGCCTTTATATAAATTGTGAGATAAGATAGTATCAAGGGGAAAAGATTTTAAGAAACAAAGGAGAAGGAAGTATGGATAATTTACAGAATGTGAAAGAACTTATCGGAGCAATCGGAAGTTCTGATGGACCAACTGCAGTATTTGTTGCGGGAAAGCTCGGAAAGCTGGGGACAGGCGTAACGGTCGCTTCCATCATCATGGGTATACTGTTTTGTTTTTTGGGATTTAAGTTGATCAAAGTTATCTCCGCATTGATGGGGGCGGGCATAGGCGTAGCAGCGGGAGCTGTTATTAGCAGTATTGTAGGAGCTTCCGGAATTACAAGAATTATCATTATTTTTGCCGGTGCGGTTGTATTGGCGGCGTTGCTTTTTTTCTTGCACAGGGTAGGGATTTTCCTTATGGTATTTATCGCTGTGGTCTCGACCATGTTTGTATTTACAGGAGCCGGGGAGAAGACATACGTTATTGCAGCTCTTGGGGCGGCTGTTGTCTTAGGTGTTTTAGCGATGATATTCGCAGATCCCGGGGCGATTGTCATCACCGCCATAACAGGAGGATTTTCCGCAGGAACAGGGATCGCATCGTTAGCTGGCCTTACAGATAACAGCTTTATCAGCCTTGGGATTGCGGGCGGATTGGCGTTGTTTGGAATGGCAGTACAGTTTTTGTTATGTTTTAAAAAATCAGGGAAAAAAGAAAAAGAGTTTGGAAGAAAAATAAAGAAAAAGGATTCTATGGAATCAGAAGTAGAAAAAGCGAGAATGCTTTTAGATGAAGACGAAGATGAGCTGTGAAGGAGGAGTGCTTATGAAGCTTGATATGCACTGTCATGTAAAAGAAGGCTCAATCGACAGTAAGGTTAGCCTTGATGATTATATTACAAAGTTGAAAGAAAATGGTTTTGATGGGATGCTGATCACGGACCACGATACCTATAAAGGATATAGATATTGGAAAAATAATATGAAAGGCAAAGTACATGAAGATTTTGTCGTGCTTAAAGGTATGGAGTATGATACATGTGATGCAGGACATATCCTTTGTATCATGCCGGAGGGTGTGAAGATGCGTCTTCTGGAGCTCCGGGGGATGTCAGTTGCCGTATTGATTGATTTTGTGCACCGTCATGGCGGAATCTTGGGACCGGCACATCCATGCGGAGAGAAGTATATGAGTTTTGCCCATACGAAGAAATATTACCGCGCGCCGGAGATTATCAAAAGATTTGATTTTATCGAGTCATTCAATGCATGTGAGCCTGTAGAGTCTAATGCAGGCGCTCTTAAACTGACGCAAAAGTATAAAAAGCCGGGGATAGGCGGAAGTGATGCTCACAAGCCGGATTGCGTGGGGATGGCTTATACGATTCTGCCGGAGCCGGTTACGTGTGAGACGGAGTTGATATCTTTGATTCGCAGAAAGGTGCCCATTGAGTCAGGCGGTACACTCTATACAAAGACGACGAAGGAGCGGATTGGGAAGATGAGCAAGATCCTCCCGTATTCTTTCTGGTTTTATAATAAAAGCGGAGAACTCTTGAAGCGGAGGAAGCGGAAGATCAAGAGCGAGGTTGAGAATCCGATAGACCCCATCGATCCTATTGAGTTCGAATATTTGAATGGAAAGACGCAGCAGAGATAAGAAATAAAGATGTGCAGGAATCGGACACCTGCACATCTTTATTTGCATTATAAGAGCAAGGCAATGTGATATATGAGAAAGCTCATGGACCACGCGATCGCCAATTGGTACAAGATGATCAGCAGAGTACTCTTTACACTCCCCAGTTCTCGGTGCATGGTTGCAATAGAGGCAGTACAGGGGACGTACAGCAGGCAGAATACCATCAGCGAGAGACCATTGGCGGCGGTAAATCCTATGGAACCTAGTGCGGATACCATGGAATCCATTCCGGAAGAGGAGGTAATGTTCTGGATGCCAAATAAGACACTGCAGCTTGATACTACTACTTCTTTTGCTGCAATACCGGCAATCAGTGCGACAACAATCTGCCAATAGCCAAGTCCTACTGGTTTGAAAAGGGGAGCAATTATTTTCCCGACTAAAGAACCAAAGCTTTGGCGGATATCTGTTACATAACCTGTCGGACCGAAATTTAAGATCATCCACATAATAACAGACGCAACGAAGATAACTGTTCCGGCTTTGCTTAGATAGTCCTTTACTTTCTCCCAGACGTATATAGCGATGGTGTGCGCATTGGGTGATTTATATTCCGGTAATTCGATCAACAATGCATGTTCTGATTTGCTGCCGTCTATTTTCGACAGTATGTATGCAGTAGTAATTGCCACAGCAATTCCAAGAACATAGAGAAAATAGCATATAAACATAGCATTTTTCCCAAAAAACATAGAAGAGAACAAGACATAAATGGGGAGCCTTGCACTGCAGGACATAAAAGGTGTGACCATGATGGTTTTAAAGCGGTCTCTTGGGTGCTCTAACGCCCGAGAGGCCATCAGGGCAGGTACCGTACACCCGAAGCCTAAAAGGAGAGGGAGGAATGCACGTCCGGACAATCCGAGACAGCTCATAATATCATCCATGACAAACGCAACTCTTGACATATATCCGCTGTCTTCCAGAATTGCCAGGGCCAGGAAAAGGATGAAAATATTGGGTAAAAACGTAAGAATTCCGCCTACTCCTGCTATGATCCCGTCGAGGATCAAGGAGGAAAGCATGGGATTTGTATGTATTGCATCAAGTCCTCCGGATACAAAGGCAGAAAAATTCTCTAATCCGATTTCGAAGTATCCCTTCAGCCAGTCTCCGATAGTAAAGGTTAAGAAAAATACAAGTGCCATAATTGCAAGAAAAACAGGCAGTCCAAGAAAACGGCTTGTAAGGTATTGATCAATTTTGTCAGTCGCAGCTTCCTTCGCTGATTTGTTTACCAGGATTTCAGAGATGATCTCTTCGATAAAATTATATTTTTGATTAATGATATCCTTTTCATAGCTCCTGTCGATAATCTCATTAAACTCTAAAGGATACTGATTGGTAATGTCTGTGTCCTTCTCAAGGAGTTTGATAGCGTGCCAGCGCTTGTTCAGGAGTTGGGGATATGTTATGTTCAGTTGGTTAATAATAGTATCTATCTTGTCTTCAATATCATCTTCATATACCATGGCATATTCTTTGTGATGGTCGTGCACATGGGAGGACTGCAAGCCCGGATGATGGTGGATGAAAGGACCTTGGTATCGATTCGTTTTGTGGTGTGCAACGGCGTGCATCAAGATAGATAATCCTGATTTTTTGCGCGCAGAAACGGGAATCGCGGGTATGCCTAACATTTCGGGAAGACGATGGAGGTCTATTTCCATGCCTCGTTCTTCAACGATATCCATCATGTTGAGAGCAAGTACTACAGGTTTTCCAAGTTCGATCAGTTGTAAGGTGAGGTAAAGATTGCGCTCAAGGCAGGAGGCATCTACCACATTTACAATGACATCCACTTCATCACTCATTATACATTGCCTGGATACGGTTTCTTCCATGGTGTAGGAGCTTAAGCTATAGATACCCGGGAGATCGATAAGCTTGAAAGTCTCTCCTTCATACTCAGTTTGCCCTTCTTTTTTCTCAACCGTAACACCGGGCCAGTTAGCAACTTTTAAGTTGGCACCGGTATATGCATTAAACAGAGTGGTCTTCCCGCAGTTTGGATTGCCGATAAATCCTACATTAATTGTATTCTTCATGAATGTGGAACCTCCTTTACCTCTATGTGATCCGCAATCCTTTTGCCAAGGGCAAATCGTGTTCCCCGGAATTTCGCAGTAAGCGATCCTTTTTTGTCGTTATTAAGAATTGTAATGTGGGTTCCCTGTGTTAGACCAAGCGCTTCCAATCTGCGTTCAAGCTTTTGCTCTGTCTTGATGGAAAGTACTTGGTAGGTCTGGTTATTCTTTCCTTGTTTCAGTGTCATCTATAATCCCTCTTTTGTTCAGGTTTTGATAATCATTATCTATTAATTTATAATATCATTATTTTTACAAAAATGCTATTGACAAATACAAGAAATGTATTTATGATAATATCACTCGTCTAAAGAAATTCTATTTTCTAAAAGATTATTTTAATCATTTCAAAATGAGATAGTTCTCATGTGGGAGTATTCATCCCAAATTTCCAAAGCGAGAAATCTATGCAGAAGGGAGGCATTATTACGTTACTAATTGCTATTTTGCAGTAAATCAGAAAAATATCAGACAGAAAGAAAAGGAGATTGTATATGAACAGAAAAAAATTAATAAAGAAAGTAACTGCGATAGTTGTAGTATTGGCTATAGCTTTTAATTTTGCACCCTTTTTTGGGATATATGAGATCAAGGCAGCATCTCATAAAATTACAGAGAGCTATGTCGGTCACTATGATCAGTATCATAACGGAGTGCATCAGATGAAATATCAGGCAAAGATGCACAAGGTGGATGGGCAGATGGCTTATTGTGTCCATATGGAAAAATCATCAGATGCGGGAGAGGCCAAAGAGGTCAGCATCAAAAAGTTCCTTCCGGGGGACGAACTAGTAATGGCATGTCTGGCGCAGGAGCATATTTTTGATATAGATAAATATTCAAAAGCAGAAAAATATATGTTGACGCAGTGTATGATATGGTATATACAAAGGGATCATATCGGGGATGGAGGCTGGCGCCAATATGTCAGCGATATTGATATGTCGGTGGATGAGCAAAAGGCTTTCTATTCAGAGTTGGAAAAAACAGTGAAAAAGGAAGCGCCTGATTATACAGGGCATGGCACAGCGTGGGAGAATATAGAAGTTCCGGATATGCAGGAGGTGGCTGTTCTTCTGGCGCCAACTCTCAAAACCGGCGAATTCAAGCTGAAAAAAGTCCCTTCTGATACAGAAGTAATAAAGAATAATAAATGCTATAGCCTTGCCGGTGCCCAGTATGGGGTATATTCGGATGCCTCATGCACAAAGCTTGTGCATACGATGACCACGGACGAGAGCGGGGACACAGAATTTATTACAGTGGAATCCGGAAAATATTATGTCAAAGAGATAAAAGCATCGAAAGGATATGAGCTGGATAAAGAAATATATCCGGTGACAGTGGGATTTGGTGAGAAAGAGACTCTTACAGTAAAGGAGATTCCGGGATATGCACCTCTGGCACTCAATATAAAAAAGCTTGATACAGAGACCGGGAAATCCCTGGCACAAGGCGGGGCCTCATTAAAAGATGCAGAATTTACAATCTGTTATTATGACGGGTACTATACGAAAGAGAATCTGCCGGCTTATGATTCCTATCAATCACAGGCAAAAAGAAAGTGGAGCATAAAGACAGTAGAGACAAAAGAAAATGGTGTTACCGTGTATTGTGCAGATATGGGGAATGATAATTGCAAGGCAGGAGGAGATGATTATTACAAGATCAGCGGGAAAGCAGTTCTTCCGTTAGGGACGGTTTCTATTGAGGAGACGAAAGCGCCAAAAGGATATCTGAAAGAAGGAGCGGTTCTTAAAAATGTCAAGACAGGTGAGAAGGTCGAGAAGGGAGCATATGTGGCCCAGGTTACTCAGAATGGAGAGGGGGCAGGAGTACTCGCAGGAGGAAATAAATACGAAGTGTCTGATGAGGTTATCCGAGGCGATTTGTCGCTGAGAAAGATCCGTGAAGACAGTAAAGAAGCGATGGCGGGAGTAGAGTTTAAACTCACTTCAAAAACAACGGGAGAATCCCATGTTTTTGTTACTGATGAAAATGGAGAGTATGATACATCCTCCTCATTTATCAAACATTCCCAGAACACAAATGCCGGAAAAGAAGGAAGCGGGATTTGGTTTGGCTTATTAAAGGATGGTACAGCAGCACCAGTGAATGATTCTGATGGAGCCCTTCCTTTTGATACTTATGAGTTGGAGGAGATAAAAGGAAAAAACAACTCTGGCATGACAATGTATAAGGACACGGTGGTCATCAACAGAAACAAAGCGGTTATAAACTTGAATAATATAGAGAATGACGGTATAGGAATCCACACAACAGCAAGAGATAAGGATTCGGGGACACATTACTGCGTGCCGGGAACTACTTCGACAATTATTGACAGGGTATCTTATAATAATCTGAAAAAGAGCCAGAAATATATGCTGGTGGGCAGTATTGTAGATAAAAGTACAGGGAAGCCTCTGTCCGGTTCCGACGGTGTCTTGATTGTTTCACAAAAAACGTTCACGGCAGGGGTAAAGGATGGAAGTACAGAGATGGAATTTACCTTTGATTCTTCTGACTTAAAGGACAAGGATATTGTTGTATTTGAAGAACTCTATGAGATAGAGAATGAAGAGGAACCGGGAATTCTTGTGGCAGAGCACAAGGACCTTGAGTCGGCGGACCAGACGATCTCCTTCAGGGAGCCAGAAAAGCCGGAAGAGCCGGAGACTCCGGAAGTACCCGAAGAACCGGAAGAACCGGAAGTGGTAAAAGGTGTAAAAAGAGAGCCTAAAAATCCGATACCTGAAATCAAGAGAAATCCGGTTTCTGTAAAAACAGGAGATAGTAATTCCTTGATGCTTCTTGTGATATTGTTGATTCTTTCTTGCGTCTCGATATTTACTTGTGTTAGAATAGCACGTAAAGACTAAGAATCATAAGGAGGTTGTCGTAATGGGAATGACAATGACGCAGAAAATTCTGGCGGCACATGCAGGACTTGAAAGCGTAGTGGCAGGTCAGTTGATAGAGGCAAAGTTAGATGTAGTTATGGCGAATGATATTACCGGGCCTATGGCATTGCCGATTGTAAAGCAGATGTCAGATAAAGTATTTGATAAGGATAAGGTTGTATTCGTTCCGGATCATTTTACTCCGAACAAAGATATTAAATCTGCGGAGAACTCCAAGGCGATCCGTGAATATGCGAAGGAGCAAGGGTTAACCTGGTATTTTGAGCAGGGGAAATCCGGAGTGGAACATGCAATTTTACCGGAAGCCGGAGTAGTGGCTGCCGGAGAGTGTATTATCGGTGCAGATTCGCACACTTGTACATATGGAGCACTTGGTGCATTTTCAACAGGAGTAGGAACTACTGATATTGCTACGGGAATGGCCATGGGAGAACTCTGGTTTAAGGTTCCGAGTGCAATCAAGTTTGTACTTACCGGGAAACCGGGACCGTATGTGACCGGCAAAGATATTATCATCCATATCATCGGAAAGATCGGTGTGGACGGAGCGCTCTATAAATCTATGGAATTCGTGGGAGACGGGATTGAGAACCTTACGATGGACGATCGTTTCACAATGGCGAATATGGCTATTGAGGCCGGTGCTAAGAACGGCATTTTCCCCGTAGATGGATTGACAGAGGAGTATCTAAAGGAGCATACGAAAAAGGAATATAAAGTGTACTGCGCCGATGAAGATGCACAGTACGATGAAGTTGTTGAGATTGATCTCAGCGAAGTGCGTCCGACAGTCGCATTTCCGCATCTTCCGGGCAATGCCAAGACCATCGATGAGATTGAGGCAATGGAGCCTATAAAGATTGACCAGGTGGTGATCGGGTCTTGTACAAACGGAAGGATTACGGATATGAGGAAAGCAGCCGCAATTCTGAAAGGACATACGGTACATCCGGATGTGCGCGTCATGGTTGTTCCTGCGACACAGAAGATTTACAAGCAGTGTATTGCAGAGGGCCTTGTTGATATTTTTATAGATGCAGGCTGTGCGGTGAATACACCGAGCTGCGGACCGTGCATGGGAGGCCATATGGGTGTTATGGCAGCAGGTGAGAAATGTGTGTCCACAACGAACCGCAATTTTGTGGGAAGGATGGGACACGTAGAATCTTTGATTTATCTTGCTTCGCCGGAGGTGGCGGCAGCAAGTGCAATTGCCGGGTGTATTGCAAATCCTGAGAAAGTAGGTGACAGATAATGAAAGCATTGGGACATGTGTTCAAGTATGGAGATAATGTAGATACAGATGTAATTATTCCTGCAAGATATTTGAATTCTTTTGATGCGCAGGAGCTTGCCAGTCATGCGATGGTGGATATCGATCCGGATTTTGTAAAAAAAGTACAGCCGGGAGATCTGATCGTGGCAAATAAGAATTTTGGATGCGGTTCATCAAGGGAACATGCGCCGCTCTGCCTAAAGACGGCTGGGGTAAGCTGTGTGATCGCTGAGACGTTTGCAAGGATATTCTACAGAAATGCAATCAATATCGGACTTCCGATCATTGAGTGTCCGGAGGCAGCTAAGGGCATTGACGCCGGTGATGAGGTAGAAGTAGACTTTGACAGCGGGAAGATATATAACAGGACAAAAGGAACTGAATTTCAGGGTCAGCCGTTCCCGGAGTTTATGCAGAAGCTGATAGCTGCAGGCGGTCTGGTGAAATATACGAACAGTAAAAAGTAAAGAAGGGTGAGATGATGGATCTATACTATAAAAGTACAAGAAATTCAGATTTAAAGGTTACTGCCTCCGAGGCAATCCTTACCGGACTTGCACCGGATGGGGGATTATTTGTGCCGGAACAGGTCCCCAAACTTGATGTAACGCTTAATGAACTTAAGGGTATGAGTTATCAGGAGACAGCTTACTGTGTCATGAAACAGTTTTTGACAGACTTTACCGAGGAGGAGCTTAAGGGGTGTATCCAAAAGGCGTATGACAGTAAGTTTGATACGGAAGAGATTGTTTCTCTCGTAAAAGTGGATAATACTTATTACCTGGAGCTGTTTCATGGTGCCACGATTGCGTTTAAAGATATGGCTCTCTCTATATTGCCTCATCTGCTCACTACATCTGCCAGAAAGAATAAAGTTTCCAACGAAATCATTATACTTACAGCGACTTCGGGAGATACAGGAAAAGCGGCCTTGGCCGGTTTTGCAGATGTGAAGGGTACAAGAATTATCGTGTTCTATCCAAAGAACGGGGTTAGCAGGGTTCAGGAACTTCAGATGGTTACCCAGAAGGGGAATAATGTGGATGTAGTTGCTATCCATGGGAATTTTGATAATGCCCAGAGCGGTGTGAAAGCTATGTTTGAGGATAAAGAGCTTGGAAGAGAGCTGGCTGATAAAGGTTATCAATTTTCCTCTGCCAATTCTATTAATATCGGCCGTCTTGTCCCGCAGGTAGTCTATTATGTGTATGCATATGCAAAGCTTTTGGAACACGGTGAGATTGAAGAGAATGAGCTGATAGATATCGTTGTGCCTACCGGAAATTTTGGAAATATTCTTGCGGCATATTATGCAAAGCTTATGGGAATCCCGATTGGGAAGTTAATCTGTGCTTCCAATGAGAATAAAGTGTTGTTTGATTTTTTCCAGACGGGAGTCTATGATAAAAACAGAGATTTTGTACTCACCACATCTCCTTCTATGGATATTCTTATATCAAGCAATCTGGAGAGACTGATTTATCTGATTGCAGGTGAAGATTCTGACAGGACAAGGCTGCTTATGGAGGAATTGAAAAATGGCGGCAGATATGAGATATCTGAGGATATGAAAGCTAAACTTAAGGATTTTTCCGGCGGATATGCATCGGAAGCTGAGACGGCGGAAGAAATAAGTAAAGTGTATGGAAAAACAGGTTATGTGTTGGATACTCATACAGCAGTGGCTTCTCATGTATGCCGAAAGACATGTAAGGATGGCAGAAAATGTGTGATCGCATCTACGGCAAGTCCGTATAAATTTGTAAAGAGTGTAATGACAGCGATTGATAAGTCTAATGAGAACAAGGATGAGTTTGCACTTTTTGAGACAATGAGTGAAGTGTCAAAAACGCAGATGCCACAGGCAATCAAAGATATTCTGGGGGCGGATATTATCCACAAGAAAGAATGTGATGCAGACAAGATGAAAGAAACCGTAAAAAGTATACTTGGATGATAGATGAGGTGGTAAGATATGTCGGGTCTGGACGGAATATTTGGACTGATTGGTGTTGGATGCGGGCTTTACTGCCTGTACGGGTATTATATGTTAAGATATAAAGGAGAGATCATACAGTCATTATTTCTCCCTAAAAATACGAATATGAAAAAGTGCAGGGATCTTAAAGGGTATAGCAGTGAGGCACAGATGCCGGCTCTTGTTCTGGGGATTATTGTTCTGGTATATGGAGCGGTTGATCTGTATAATACGTATGTTCATGGAGTGGCAGCAGGGTTATTGGCTGTTATGATAATTCTTGTATTTGCCGCAGTGATTTTCTTCTCCTTGAAGATTAAAAAAATCAACAAAAAATATTTTGATATATAAAGAATCCGGTCATCCGTGAATGGCAGCAAAAAAGACGGTGCAGAAATGATCTGCACCGTCTAAAATATTCGATTATAACTGCGGGCCGGCAGAAACTAATGCCTTGCCTGCCTCATTGCCTTCGTATTTCGCAAAGTTCTTAACGAATCTCTGAGCGAGGTCTTTTGCCTTGGTCTCCCACTCGGCAGCATCCGCGTAAGTATCGCGCGGATCAAGGATGCCTGAATCAACGCCCGGAAGCTCTGTCGGAACTTCAAAGTTGAAGTACGGAATCTTCTTTGTCGGAGCATTCAGGATATCGCCGTTTAAGATTGCGTCGATGATGCCGCGGGTATCCTTGATGGTGATGCGCTTGCCTGTGCCGTTCCATCCGGTGTTTACAAGGTAAGCTTTCGCGCCGTTTGCCTCCATTCTCTTGACAAGCTCCTCGCCGTATTTGGTCGGGTGCAGCTCTAAGAATGCCTGTCCGAAACAAGCGGAGAAAGTCGGTGTCGGCTCTGTGATGCCGCGCTCCGTACCTGCAAGCTTTGCTGTGAAGCCTGACAGGAAGTAGTACTGTGTCTGCTCCGGAGTCAAAATGGATACCGGAGGAAGTACGCCGAAAGCGTCTGCAGATAAGAAGATAACTTCCTTAGCTGCCGGAGCTGCGGATACCGGGCGCACAATCTTCTCGATATGGTCGATCGGATAAGATACACGGGTGTTTTCTGTCACGCTCTTGTCGTTGAAATCAATCTTGCCGTCTGCATCCAGCGTTACGTTCTCAAGAAGAGCGTTGCGCTTGATGGCATTGTAAATATCCGGTTCGGATTCTTTGTCAAGGTTTATAACCTTAGCATAGCAGCCGCCCTCGAAGTTGAAGACGCCGTTGTCGTCCCAGCCGTGCTCGTCGTCACCGATCAGGAGACGTTTCGGGTCTGTGGAGAGGGTTGTCTTTCCTGTTCCGGAAAGTCCGAAGAAGATTGCCGTATTCTCGCCGTTCATATCGGTGTTTGCAGAGCAGTGCATGGAAGCGATGCCCTTGAGCGGCAGATAGTAGTTCATCATGGAGAACATACCTTTCTTCATCTCTCCGCCGTACCATGTATTCAGGATAACCTGCTCGCGGCTTGAGATATTGAATACTGCTGCAGTCTCAGAATTCAGTCCCAGTTCTTTATAATTCTCAACTTTAGCTTTGGAAGCATTGTATACGACAAAGTCAGGCTCGAAGTTTGCAAGCTCTTCCTCTGTCGGCTGGATGAACATGTTCTTAACAAAGTGAGCCTGCCATGCAACTTCCATGATAAAACGGATAGCCATGCGGGTGTCTGCATTTGTGCCGCAGAATGCGTCTACTACAAAAAGTCTCTTGCCGGAAAGCTCTTTTAATGCAAGATCTTTAACAACAGCCCAGGATTCCTCGGAAAGCGGATGGTTGTCGTTCTTGTACTCGTCAGAAGTCCACCATACGGTATCCTTTGAATTCTCGTCCATTACGATGAACTTATCTTTCGGTGAACGGCCTGTGTAGATACCAGTCATTACATTGACTGCGCCAAGTTCACTTACCTGTCCTTTTTCGAAACCTTCCAGACCAGGTTTTGTTTCTTCTTCAAATAACACCTCAAAAGAAGGATTGTGAACGATCTCCGTAGTTCCGGTAATGCCATACTTGCTTAAATTGATTTCTGCCATTTTCTTATATCCTTTCTTCCCTCAATATTTGCCTTCAAATGCAGGATTCTCAGTAACTCTCTGCAAATCAGACGTAATATGTTTCCATTTCATATTATACATAATCATACGATAAAATCAATAAAATTTCTTTAAAATTTTGAAATACTGTTAGAAACTTCACAAAGTGGATATTTTAAGAATCATATTTTTGTGGTTGTAAAAATTACGGAAATGGGTTATAATAATCTCAGCAATTACCTGAGATGTTCGATAACTTCTGTAATTTTGAACCTACAAAACTTTAAACGGGACTCTTATATCTCCGTAATATGTCAGGCCTCCATTTATGCAGGGGAAGACAAAAAAGCGGATGCGGACACCCACCTAGCTGTGGCTAGGAGTCAAAATACAGAAACCGGCATTTTGGGGAACGTACAAAAGAGAAAAGGCAGCCATGTACGGCTGTCTTTTTAAATACCTAATATAGATGTAAATTTATTGCAGGGCTCTATTGCCAAAAAGGGGTGTAAATCGTTGGGGAGAAGCAACAGAAGTATAAAGATTAGAAAACGACGAAAAAAAATAAGGGAAAAACAGATTTATTATGGGATGGCAATTTTGATTGCAGTCTTTATTGTAGTCGGTCTTACAACCGCTGTGAAAGGCGGAGCTAAAAAGGATATTGAAGTATGTAAAGTAGAAAAGGTAAAGCCTTCGGACGAAAAAAAAACGGAGGAAGACGGCACAGAAGAAGGGGAGAAGGACAAAGAAGGTCAAGATGTTAAGTTAGATGATCCGAATATCCGGGTATTGATCATGACGAACGGATTCCGAGCCGTCACTCATTCGCAGGTTAATCTTACGGCAGATTCCGGGATGGTAGTTACATATGGAAAAGAGGAAAAAGAATATAGTAAAAGAAAGACATTGAAGTTTGAGCCAGATCATAAGTGGTTCAAAAACGGGACAGTGAGAGTGCGGGCAAAGAAAGGAAGAATCAAGGTGAAAAGCATAAAGCGCAGTTACGGGGTGCCTGCCTATGACGGTGTGATCGAGCTCAGAAGTACAGCAGAAGGGATAGTAATCATAAATGAGCTTCCTGTGGAAGATTATCTATGTGCGGTCGTTCCCAGCGAGATGCCGGCTTCTTACGAGCCGGAAGCATTAAAAGCACAGGCGGTATGTGCCAGAAGTTATGCTTACATCCATATGAAAAAATACTCTTATCCGGAATATGAAGCCCATATCAACGACAGTACAAGATATCAGGTGTATAACAATTCCAAACGGGCAGAGTCCTCATCAAAAGCGGTAAAAGAGACCGCGGGACAGGTGGTCCGGTATAAAGGAAATGTTGTATCTACTTATTTTTATTCTTCCTCTTGCGGGAAGACAACGACGATGGAAGCGTGGGGAACGAAGCCGAATAAAAAGAATGGGTATCTATATTCGGCTGAAGTAAAAGGCGAAACCGGGGATTATGAGAAAAATCTGCCGTGGTATCGGTGGTCTGTGACAGCTTCAGCAAAAACTATGTCTAATCTTATCGGCCTGAATACAGGAAAAGATATAGGGACACTTGAGAATATAGAGGTAACAGAGCGTGGGCCCGGGGATGTTGCAATCGCTATGAAAGCAACAGGAGATAAAGGGAGTGTTACAGTAAAGACAGAAAATAAGATTCGAAAGGCACTTGGGGGGAGCGAATATAAGATTAAAAGGCAGGATGGAAGTGAGACCGGTGGGAGAGATCTCCTTCCCAGTGCATTTTTTTCTGTTGAAAAAAAAGGAGACAAATTTGTAATTAAAGGGGGAGGATTCGGTCATGGCATCGGGATGAGCCAGACCGGCGCTAATGAGATGGCAAAGCAGGGAAAAGACTATAAGGATATTCTAACACTTTTTTATAAGGATATTACTGTTGGATAATACTGCTTTATGTAATTTTTATAATTTTCATGGAATTGTTAGCACTCTGTTAAAAAGAGTGCTAATTTTCTCTTGACTTTTGGTTATGACGGTATTATTATATCACATAGACAAAAGTGATAAAAATAAATGAAATAAAGTAGGAGTGATAATTATGGCTAAGAAAGGTAATTTATCGATCAGCAGTGAAAACATATTTCCGATTATTAAAAAATGGGTGTATTCGGACCATGATATCTTTGTAAGAGAGATGGTATCTAATGGCTGTGACGCTATTACAAAGCTGAAAAAGCTGGATGTGATAGGTGAGTATCAGCTTCCGGATGATTACAAAGCAAAGATTCAGATTGTTGTCAATCCGGAAGAGAAGACTTTGAAGTTCATTGATACCGGACTTGGTATGACGGCGGAGGAAGTGGAGGAATATATTACACAGATTGCATTTTCCGGCGCCACAGAATTTTTGGAGAAATATAAGGACAAAACAACGGAAGATGATATGATCGGCCACTTCGGACTTGGATTTTATTCTGCATTTATGGTAGCGGATGAAGTTCATATTGACACTCTTTCCTACAAAGAGGGTGCGGCTCCGGTACATTGGGTAAGTGACGGGGGTACAGAGTATGAGATGGAGGATGGAACGAAAGACACTGTCGGTTCTGAGATCACACTGTATCTGAATGAAGAAAGTCTTGAGTTTGCCAACGAGTACCGTATGAGAGAAGTCATTGAGAAGTACTGTTCCTTTATGCCGGTAGAGATCTTTCTCTCCAAAGAAAACGCAGAGAAGGAATATGAGACTATTGATGAGGCAGACTTAAAAGAAACAGATGTTGTCGTCGAGCATATTCATGAAGAAGCTAAGATGGAGGAGAAGGAGAACGAAGACGGAACGAAGGAGATGGTAGAGGTATCTCCGGCCAAGGAAAAGGTTAAGATTGAGAAACGTCCGGTTTCCTTAAGTGATATTCATCCGCTTTGGACAAAGCATCCGAATGAGTGTTCCGATGAAGATTATAAGGAGTTCTACCGCAAGGTATTCCTTGACTATAAGGAACCGTTGTTCTGGATCCATCTGAACATGGATTATCCGTTCAACTTGAAGGGGATACTTTATTTCCCGAGAATCAATACAGAATATGATTCCATTGAGGGAACGATCAAGCTGTATAACAACCAGGTATTTATTGCGGACAACATTAAAGAAGTGATTCCGGAATTTCTGATGGTGCTTAAAGGAGTGATCGACTGCCCGGATCTGCCGCTTAATGTGTCGAGGAGTGCGCTGCAGAACGATGGATTTGTCAATAAGATTGCTGAATACATCTCTAAAAAGGTTGCAGATAAGCTTTCAGGAATGTGCAAGACAAAGAGAGAGGATTATGAGAAATATTGGGATGATATCAGCCCCTTTGTTAAGTTTGGCTGTCTGAAAGATGAGAAGTTCTGTGATAAGATGAAGGATGTTGTATTGTTCAAGAATATTGAAGGCAAATATCTGACACTTAAAGACTGCATTGAGGAAAATGGCGGAGAGGCGTTGAAAACGGAAGAAGTGACAGAGAATGCAGACGAGGCAGCAAAGGATAACGCATCTGACGATAATTCAGAAAGCAAAGAAGAAAAGAAGACGACCATCTACTATGTAACGGATGAGATTCAGCAGAGTCAGTATATCAACATGTTTAAAAAACAGGGGCAGGATGCAGTAATCTTAAGCCATAATATAGATTCTCCTTTCATCACCCAGCTTGAACAGCGCAATGAAAATGTCAAATTCCAGCGGATTGATGCGGATGTGACAGAGACGATCAAGGAAGAAGTTACCGAGGAGGATAAGGAAGCTTTCCAGCAGACGGCAGATAGTCTGACAGAACTTTTCCGAAAAGAGCTCGGTAAGGAAAAGCTGGAAGTTAAGGTTGAAAAGCTTAAGGATGATAAAGTTGCATCAATGATCACATTGTCAGAGCAGAGCCGCCGTATGCAGGAAATGATGAAGATGTACGGTATGGGAGCAATGGGCATGGGAATGGATATGGGAAGCGAAGGGACATTGGTACTCAATGCAAATCATCCGCTTGTACAGTATGTATCAGGCCACAAGGAGGATGAGAATGTATCCGTAATCTGCAAACAGCTTTATGACCTTGCAATGATCGCCCACAAGCCGCTGAATCCGGATGAGATGACAGCGTTTGTGCAGAGGAGCAATGAAATTATGATGATGCTTACGAAATAAAAATACAAGAAACAAGAAAACCGGAATACAGAAAGTGAGCGTATTCCGGTTTTTCTGCTATATGGAAATGTATGGAAGAACGTTTTTTGATGGACAAAATAAGGGAAATCGGGTAGAATATAGGTCATACAGGGGTGGATTATGGAAAGGTTAAAGCATATTTTTACGCGGGTTTCTCAAATACCGCAAGAGGCTTCAAAAGTGCATATGGGTGCTTATGCTGCGCAAGCCGCTTATTTTTTGATGCTCTGTATGATACCGATCATTTTACTTCTTCTTACATTGGTGCAGTATACACCGGTTACTAAGGCGGATGTTATGACGGCGGTCATACAGGTATTTCCATCGTCCGTAGATTCGATGATCACATCGATCGTCAATCAGGTATATAATCAGTCTACGGGAATTATCCCGGTTACGGTTATTATAGCTATGTGGTCGGCAGGAAAGGGTGTTCTGTCTATTACGACAGGGCTGAATTGCATTTATGGATGCCCGGAGACACGGAATTATTTTTTCCTGAGAATAAGGGCGACTTTATATACGATCATGTTTATTGTTGTTATCTTGGTATTGCTGGTGCTGTCTGTGTTTGGTAATTCATTGAATCTGTTTATTCTGGAGCATCTTCCGTTTTTGTCGGGAACTGCAGACTGGTTGATAGAGGCGAGGACAGTAATCTCGCCGGCAGTGCTTGTGGTATTTTGTCTCTTGATCTATAAGTTCTTGCCAAACCGCAGAGACCGGCTTGTTAAGCAGCTTCCCGGGGCGGCATTTGCAGCACTTGGGGGCTTGGTTATCTCATGGATATTTTCTGTATATCTGGATATTTTTGAAGGATTCTCCAGTATGTATGGAAGTCTGACGACAATTGTGCTTATCATGCTCTGGATGTATTTTTGTATGTACAGTATTCTTCTGGGCGGGGAGATTAACGTAATGCTGTATGATGAGCTGTTTGAAACGAAAAATAAGTAATATTAAGAAAGTGATGAGGGAAGAAAAGTGTTAAAGATAGAAATACCAAATTACAAAACTTTAGAACTCGAGCATCTTGTTCTGGATTATAATGGAACGATTGCTTTGGACGGTGAGATACGGGATTCTGTGAGAGAACGATTGATCACGCTGTCTAAAATGCTTGATATATATGTATTGACTGCGGATACGCATGGAACAGCAAAAAAGATGTGCGAAGGACTGCCTCTTAAGATCCAGACATTTCCGACGGACGGTGCGCTGGATGAAAAGCTGGCGGTTGTGGAAGGTCTGGGAGAAGATAAATGCATCGCAATCGGGAATGGCCGCAATGATAAGCTGATGTGCAGAGCAAGTGCCCTTGCCATTGCCGTGATGGAGCAGGAGGGGATGTGCGGCAGGCTTCTTGGAGAGGCGGACGTGTGTACGAGGAACATCGAGGATGCACTGGATCTCTTACTCCGTCCGAAACGGCTCATTGCGACACTTAGAGGATAGGCTATCACCCGTAGGATGCCATCCGAATTTTGCTCTTGACAATGTGCGCTTGTATGTTACAATGTTGAAGTATAGATAGGAAAAAGCGATGACCGTGTAAAGTAGAGAGCCATTTTCCATCAGAGAGGGGGAATCTCCGGCTGAAAGTTCCCTCAGGTTCAGATGGCAATCGAATTTCCCACGCAAGCTGCATTTTTGAAACACATTCATATGATGGAGTAGGAAATGCCGTGCCTGCACGTTACGCAGCAATGAGTGCCTGTATGTTTTAGGATGTATGGGAATCAGGGTGGTATCGCGGGTAGTTCCTCGTCCCTATGCAGATAGGGATGGGGATTTTTTTATGATACGCGAGAATGTGCCAAGGCATATTCTTTATTTCAAAATGACAGAGAAAGGAAACGATAGTGATGAAAGAAAGATTACAGAGCATCAGGGAAGAGGCGTTAAAGGCTATTGAGAGTGCCGACATGCCGGAAAAGCTTAACGATGTGAGGGTAAGATTCCTGGGGAAGAAGGGAGAGCTTACCGCAGTGTTAAAAGGGATGAAGGATGTAGCTGCCGAGGACCGGCCGAAGGTGGGCCAGATGGTGAATGACACCAGGGCGGCGATTGAATCCCTTCTTGAGGAGAGTAAAAAGAAGATGGAGCGCGCCATCCGCGCGGAGAAGTTAAAGCAGGAGGTCATCGACGTTACGCTGCCGTCGAAGAAGAACATGGTGGGGCACCGCCATCCGAATACCATTGCCCTTGAGGAGGTGGAGAGGATCTTCGTAGGCATGGGTTATGAAGTGGTGGAAGGGCCGGAGGTAGAGTACGACCTTTACAACTTCGAGAAGTTAAATATCCCGGCTGACCATCCGGCTAAGGATGAGCAGGATACTTTCTATATCAATAAGGAGATTGTGCTGCGTACCCAGACGTCTCCGGTGCAGGCCCGGGTGATGGAAGAAGGAAAGCTCCCCATCCGTATGATTGCGCCGGGAAGGGTGTTCCGCTCTGACGAGGTGGACGCAACCCACTCCCCGTCCTTCCATCAGATTGAAGGGCTGGTCATTGATAAAAATATTTCCTTTGCAGACCTTAAGGGAACGCTTGAAGTGTTTGCAAAAGAGCTGTTCGGGCCGGACACAAAGACCAAGTTCCGCCCTCATCATTTCCCCTTCACAGAGCCAAGCGCGGAGGTGGACGTATCCTGCTTTAAGTGCGGAGGAAAAGGCTGCCGGTTCTGCAAAGGCTCCGGCTGGATAGAAATCCTGGGCTGCGGCATGGTACATCCCCATGTGCTGGAGATGTGCGGCATCGACCCCAAAGAGTACACCGGATTTGCTTTCGGCGTAGGATTGGAGCGAATCGCGCTGCTGAAATATGAGATTGATGATATGCGGTTGCTGTACGAAAATGATATAAGATTTTTAAAACAGTTCTAAGAAAATATTTTTGTAGAAGGAGTAAAAAAGATGAATACATCATTATCATGGATAAAAGCATATGTCCCGGACCTTAATGTCACAGCGCAGGAGTACACCGACGCCATGACGCTGTCCGGCACAAAGGTAGAGGGATATGAGAAGTTAGACGCCGACCTTGACAAGATTGTCATCGGCCAGATTGATAAAATCGAGAAACACCCGGATGCGGATAAGCTGATTATCTGCCAGGTAAATGTGGGCGCAGAGACCGTGCAGATTGTTACAGGCGCGCCCAATGTAAAAGAGGGAGACAAAGTTCCGGTGGTATTAGACGGCGGCCGCGTGGCGGGAGGCCATGAGCCGGGGAGCCGCGTGGAAGGCGGCGTGAAGATTAAAAAAGGGAAACTTCGCGGCGTGGAGAGCTGCGGCATGATGTGCTCCATTGAGGAGCTTGGCTCTAACCGGGATATGTACCCGGAGTCTCCGGAGTCCGGCATCTACATTTTCCCGGAGGATGCGAAAGTAGGGGAAAGCGCCGTGAAAGCCTTAGGGCTTGATGATGTGGTATTTGAGTACGAGGTTACTTCAAACCGGGTGGACTGTTTCAGCGTAATCGGCATCGCCAGGGAGGCAGCTGCGACTTTCCGCAAAAGCTTTACTCCTCCGGTTGTGGCAGAGACAGGAAACGGCGAAGATGTGAATGACTATATCAAGGTTTCGGTGAAAGATACGGACCTTTGCCCCAGATATTGCGCCAGAGTGGTAAAGAATATTAAAATCGGCCCGTCTCCCAAGTGGATGCAGAGAAGGCTGGCATCCGTGGGAATCCGCCCGATCAACAACCTGGTCGATATTACCAACTATGTGATGGAAGAGTACGGGCAGCCTATGCACGCTTACGACCTTGACACCATCGCAGGGCATGAGATCATTGTACGGAGAGCCGGAAAGGATGAAAAATTCGTGACTCTGGACGGTCAGGAGCGGCAGATGGATGATTCCGTGCTGATGATATGCGACGGGGAGAAATCCGTCGGCATCGCGGGAATCATGGGCGGTGAAAATTCCATGATCACGGACGACGTGCAGACCATGCTTTTTGAGGCGGCGTGCTTTGACGGCACGAACATCCGCAAGTCCAGCAAAAAAGTGGGCTTAAGGACGGACGCGTCAGGAAAGTTTGAGAAAGGCCTTGACCCGAATAACGCGGAGGCGGCAATCAACCGCGCCTGCCAGCTGGTTGAGGAGCTTGGGGCAGGAGAGGTTGTCGGCGGCATTGTGGATGTGTACGGAAAGAAGAAAGAACCGGTGCGCGTTCCCTTTGACGCAGAGAAGATCAATGCACTTCTCGGCACGGATATTTCCAGGGAGGAGATGCTTTCTTACTTTAAAATGATTGACCTTGAATATGATGAGGAGACCAATGAGGTGATTGCGCCTACGTTCCGTCACGATCTGTTCCGCGTTGCGGACCTGGCAGAGGAAGTTGCGAGATTTTACGGCTACGACAATATCCCGACGACGCTGCCTGCCGGGGAGGCCACAGCGGGCAAGCTTTCCTTTAAGCTGAGGATTGAGGAGATTGCCAGGGATATTGCGGAATTTTGCGGGTTCAGCCAGGGGATGAGCTATTCCTTTGAGAGTCCGAAGGTGTTTGATAAGCTCCTGATTCCGGCAGATTCCCCCTTAAGAAACACGGTGGAGATCATGAATCCTCTCGGGGAGGACTACAGCATCATGCGTACCACGTCCTTAAACGGGATGCTTACGTCGCTGGCGACCAACTATAACCGCAGGAACAAAAATGTAAGGCTGTATGAGCTTGGGAACATTTATCTTCCAAAGGCGCTGCCCCTTACGGAGCTGCCGGAGGAGAGGATGCAGTTTACCCTTGGCATGTACGGGGAAGGGGACTTCTTCAGCATGAAGGGCGTAGTGGAGGAGTTCTTTGACAAAGCGGGGCTGCGGGGAAAAGAAACCTATGACCCCGACGCCGGAAAGCCGTATCTCCATCCGGGCCGCCAGGCGAACATCATTTACAAAGGAAAGACAGTGGGATATCTCGGCGAGGTGCATCCGGAGGTGGCAGACAGTTACGGAATCGGAACGAGGGCCTATGTGGCGGTCATCGACATGCCGTACATTGTAGAGATGGCTACTTTTGACAGGAAGTATGCCGGAATTGCGAGATTCCCGGCGGTAAACCGCGACATCAGCATGGTAGTGCCAAAAGGTATCCTGGCAGGACAGATTGAGGAGGTCATTGAGAAGAAAGGCGGGGCATACTTAGAGAGCTATGCACTGTTCGATCTCTACGAAGGCTCCCAGATTAAGGAAGGATTTAAGTCTGTCGCTTATTCCATTGTGTTCAGGGCAAAGGATAAGACGCTGTCGGATACAGAGGTGACAGAGGCTATGGACAGAATCCTGAAAGCACTTGAAGGTATGGGAATCGAGCTTCGCAAATAGAAAAGAGGTTTTTACGGATGAATAAAAAGCAAACGATAGGTCTTGTAGTAGCGGCAGGATTATTTATCATTATTGGTATAAGCAGTGTGCTTACCAATACATTTTCTCAGAAAGCATTGGATAAGAGCATGAAAGACGCATTGTCTCTGACTGGAGGGATAGAATTTAATGCGCCGAAGAAGGATTATATTGCAATTGTCAATGTTGTAGGAACGATCGAGCAGCAGGCAGAGCTTGGGATTTTTGATACAGAGCAGAGTTACCAGCATGTTACGACGCTGGAGTATATTGACAGGCTGATAAATGACAAGAATAATAAGGGGATGCTGCTTTATGTAGATTCTCCCGGCGGGACCGTATATGAATCCGAAGAGCTCTATCAAAAACTGCAGGAATATAAAGAAAAGACGGGACGTCCTATCTGGGATTATATGGCTCATTATGCGGCATCCGGCGGGTATATGGTATCTATGCCCGCGGATAAGATCTACGCAAATCCGAATACAACTACCGGCTCGATCGGTGTGATCATGTCAGGATTCGATATGACAGGACTTTATGAAAAGCTGGGGATGCGTTATATAAGCATCACAAGTGGGAAAAATAAAGACAGCAGCAAGATGACGGAGGAGCAGATTGCAATCTATCAATCCCAGGTCAATGAATGTTATGAAGATTTTGTAGGGAAAGTATCCGAAGGACGGAATATGTCTGCGGAAGAGGTGAAAGTTCTGGCAGATGGGCGGACTTACACTGCAAAGCAGGCGAAGGAAAATGGATTGATCGATGAGATCAGCCTGCTTGCAGATATGAAAGCAGATATGAGCCAGAAACTGGGTGTCTATGAGTTCTATCAACCGAAGACGAAGGACAGGATCCTGTCTGAGCTGTTCTCAAAAGCTTCAGAACTTGTTCCAAAATCGGAAGCGCAGATACTGAAAGAAACCGCAGAAGAAAAGGAAAGCGGGGTGCTGATGTACTATGCAGAACAGTTACAGTAATGATACGGCAGGATATGAATATGCAGGATTCTGGGTACGTTTTGCAGCCTATCTTCTTGACAGCGTCATCGTGTTTTTTGCACTTTTTGCCGTTCGGCTTTCGGTCTCGGGGATTATGGCTGCGGTGCAGGGGACCGTGCTTGGAGGGAACCTTCTGTTTCAATACAATCTGAAGGATATCGTTTTGTATCTGTCGGAGGCGTTGTATTTTGTCCTCTGCACGTATTACACAGGGACTACCCTTGGGAAAAAGGCGATGAACCTTCGTGTCATCAGTGCCGGAGAAGAGGAAAAGCCGAGCTTTCTTACGATTGTGTACCGTGAGACTGTGGGAAGATTTTTGAGCGGCGTTATTATGGGAGTAGGCTATCTTATGATTGGCATCGATAAGGAAAAACGGGGGATCCATGATATTCTCTGTGACACGCGGGTCATCTATGGGAAGAAGATCAAGGTCTTTAAGATGGAGACAGTGTTCACTCCGTTTACAGAGCCTATGGGAAGAGTTCCGGAGCAGGAAACATCTCCGGGAATGCCCTGGGATGCACCGTATATCAGGCCGCAAGATACTCATGAGCCAGATGTGCAGACATCTCTGGAAAATGATACAGATACAACAATAGAAAGGGATTCATAATTGATGAAACGAACGGATTTTTATTATGAATTGCCGGAAGAATTGATTGCACAGGATCCGTTAGCGGATCGTTCCAGCTCCAGGCTTCTTGTCCTTGACAAGGAGTCCGGGGCTGTTTCTCACCATGTATTCAGGGAGATTACAGACTATCTAAAGGCAGGAGATTGTCTGGTAATTAACGATACAAAGGTGATTCCGGCGAGGCTTATCGGTTCAAAGATTGGGACCGATGCAAAGATTGAAGTATTATTGTTAAAAAGAAAAGAGAATAATATATGGGAGACTCTGGTAAAGCCGGGAAAAAAAGCAAAGCCCGGCGCGAAGATAAGCTTTGGTGACGGATTGCTTGTAGGAGAGGTGGAAGACATCGTGGAAGAGGGTAACCGTCTGGTCCGGTTTTCCTATGAGGGGATTTTTGAGGAAATCTTAGATCAGCTCGGGCAGATGCCTCTGCCGCCCTATATTACTCATCAGCTTGAGGATAAGAATCGGTATCAGACAGTATACGCGAAGCACACCGGCTCGGCGGCAGCGCCTACGGCAGGGCTTCATTTTACGCCGGAGCTTTTAGAAGATATCCAGAAGAGAGGGATTGAGATTGCCAGAGTTACCCTTCATGTAGGACTTGGGACATTCCGCCCGGTGAAGGCGGACGAGATTACAGATCACCATATGCACTCGGAGTTTTATCGGATAGATGGGGAGGCGGCGGAAAAGATCAACCGGGCGAAGAAAAACGGGAACAGAGTTATATGTGTGGGAACTACAAGCTGCCGCACGATAGAGTCCGCGGCGGATGAGGCAGGGCGTCTGGAAGAGAAAAGCGGATGGACAGATATCTTTATCTATCCGGGGTATGAGTTTAAAGTGCTTGACGGATTGATCACTAATTTTCATCTGCCAGAGTCAACGCTCATCATGTTGGTGAGTGCGCTGGCTGGGAGAGAGAACGTACTGGCGGCGTATGAGGAAGCGGTGAAAGAGAGGTATCGGTTCTTCTCCTTTGGGGATGCGATGTTTATCTATTAACACCGTTTTTGCACGTTTGAAAAATACTGCTTGATGTGAGGCATATTCGCACTAGGAGGTATTTTATGAGCAGAGATACGTTGCGTGGTCTGGTAGAGATAATAGATGAAAAAGATTTTCTATAAAGATGCGGTCGCTGATGAGGAGATTGTAAAAGAGGTGTGCAGGGAGATTGCCCTGGCTCACGGATGGAAGCTGCGTTATCTTTCTGCCAAGGAAGAAGGAACCAAAGCAGTCTGCCGTTTTAGATAACTGTAATAATGTAAGTAACCTCATAGGAACTTTGTGTAACGGGTTCTCTTGAGGTTATTTTTTTGTCATTTAAAAGCGAAATATGTCAAATTGAAGCCAAATATTTACCATTTAAAGTCAAAAAAATCAGAGAGAAAAGATAGATGGTATAATTTTTAACAATTCCCTTAGCAGTTAGGGGCGGCAAAAGAGGAGTGAAGAGATGAAGAAAGCGAAGAAATTATTAAAAACAGGCATATTGGCAGCAGTAATCTTGCTGGCAGCAGGAGGCGGATATTTTTTTGGCAGTCATAGTCTGGCACAGCCTCAAAGTGAAGTGGCACAGACAAGAAAATATGAAGACAGTGAAAAAGGGATTGCGGTAGTAGATATGGATGAAGGCATAGAACAGAATGGAGAAACGATACAGTATGCATCAAAAATTCTTCCTTACTCCGGCGTGGAATATACAGTTACCGGTCTTCAGGATGCAAGAAACGGAGTCAAGACCGGACTGTATCACGCTTACGTGGTGATACCTTCTGATTTTTCAAAATCGGTGTACAGTGTTAATGAACAACCCGTAGAGAGCAGCATCGCATATACGATAGACGACAAGTTAGATGATGCGGGCAGAGAAAAGACTGCAAGACAGATTGCAGTTATGGCTCAGAATATGAATGACAGCCTTACAAAAGTGTATCTTTCTTCCGTTATGAAAGAATTCCATAGTGCGCAGGACGCGACAGAGACAATTATCAAAAATGATGAAAAAGATGCGGAACTTTTAAATGCTGTGGATGCCGGGAATTTGATCGAGCTGGTGGAGCTTCCGGAAACAGCGGAGGTGGAGAATAACATAACTTCTCTCGACCTGAAAAAGCAGTATGAAAAAAATGCGGATCTTGTATCCGGACTGGGAGCGACATATCAGGAATTTATTAAAAACGGACAGAGCGATATAGATAAAACAAAGGAACGGTCCAAAGAGACATTAGCAAAGATAAATGAGGCATATGAGGCACTCACAGATGGTAATACAAAGCTTTCGGAATTTTCAGTTGAAAAGCCGGACCTGGCGGAGCAGTACAAGCAGGCCAAAGAGAAGCTGGAAGAGGCGATAAAGGCTTATGACGAATATATAAAGCAATATAATGAGGCAAATGCGGGAGATAACAAGACAGCGCTTTTAGAGATACTGAAAGAATATGAAGACACAGAAACAAAGTACCAGGATATGTTAAAGCCATACCGTGCAGATGACGAATATGAATTCGAAGATGTAGAAAAGTACGTGAAAGAGCTGTCGGAGATGCTCAGTAAGGAGCTTGGGGAAGATGTATTGGCAGATAAAGACGAAGGCAGTTGGAAAGCTTACCTTAACCAGCTGACAGAAAAAATAGGCAGAAAACAATATGTTCAAAAACATTCACTAATTGATAATTGTACAAAAGGTGAAGATATATCCGGCGAAGGACCGGGAACAGGGACTCCGGAAGTCAAGACACTGAATGAAGCAATCGGTGATTCGGAAAAAAGCACTGCTGAGATTATCCGTGCTCAAGGCGAAGTACTGGTAGAGACGTCAGAGGGCGGTCAGGAAAGTATCATGCAGCAGTTTACGGAAAAAAAGAAGACTCTGAATGATGCTTTTGAAGTGATAAAGGATAAATATCAGGCGGCTGGAAAAGCAGATAAAGAATTAAATGATGAGCTGAACGCTTATAATCTTACTGCGTACATTGAAAATGAGAAAGTAGACCAGATCACGGATTCCTTCCAGTCGAATAACCAGGAGATAGAGCAGAAGGTAGCAGAACATACCGAAGAGTCCGAGGAGTATGTAAGCAATGTTTATGAAGAAACGGCAAAAAATATAACGAATGTACAGGAAAATGTGGAAAAAGCACAGGAACAGTCAGAAAAGCTTTTGCAGGATGGGCTGAAAGAAGCCAAAGCATCTCGTTATAAAAATAAGGAGATCAATGAGACGCTTTTAAGAGAGATGACAGAAAAGCTCACTTATACAAGAATCGGCGATGTGGAAAATAAAGAGGTATATGATTTTATCGCAGCACCTCTTGCTATAAAGGAAACTGTTGCCGAGGAGAGTGATGATAAGATGGCGGAAGAAACCGCTGTATGGAAGACAAAAGAGGCCCAAAAACAGGAGCAGTCCAATAGAAGAGCAATGTGGCTGGCTGTACTGCTGCTTGTCGGAGGTATCGGAGCAGCTGTTCTCCTTCAAGGGGTACTGTCTGTATGGCGCCACAGACGTAAAGAGGAGTTCTAACTGACAGATAACTTTCATAAAGGGTGCCTTTATGTAGTTATAAAGAAGAAAAACAAAGGAGGAAGAATGCATGTTAAGAGTGGATTATGAAGCACTTGGAGAAGCAGCAAAGACATTGGATGATCAGGCGGAGACGTTCGGAGATTGTATCGAAGCTATGTCAAAGGTTATCAAAAGCCTTCCGGATGTGTGGGAGGCGGAGACTTGTGACCGTTACGTAGATCAGTATGAAGAAGCGGAACCAAAGCTCAAAGATGTGAAGCAGATGATCATGGATATGGCGGCACAGATGCGTCAGATTTCTGATAACTTTGCAAAAGCAGACCAGGAAATGAAAAGCCAGATGTAGAGGTCTGTACTATGTGGGCCGGCAGCTTTTGCCGGTCCATCTGAAAGAAAAGATAAGGAATCCGAGGTGGGATGATGGCGGAAGAAAACAGGATAAAGAGCAGTGCGGCAAAAAGTTCTGATATTGAGATTGATATGGACGTTTTGCAGCAACAGGAAAAAACAACCACTTCTCTATGTGATAGATATGGCGTACATGTATTCAATGAAGATGCTGTCCTGCTGGAAGAGAAGGCATTACAGCAGAAGGAGGAACAGAGAGAAAAGATTTTGGCGGATGTAATAAACCGGGAAAAGAATTCTGACCGGGAAGAGGTTCTTAAAAGAATTATGGAGGCTGAGACTTCACAGGTAATAAAAAAAGAGTATGGTTTGGAAACACAGAAGAATCAGGATCTTTCTGTGTATGTATTCGGATTGATAGGAATGCTTTTGGCAGGAATAATTCTTTTTCATATAGAAAAATGGCGGAAGGGAAAAAGGAAGAGAACATGAAACTGACAATAACGGTTATGGATACAGAGAATAACTCCTATGACGTACAAGTGGATCAAAGACAGAGAATAGGGACTACACTCCGTGTCATGAGGGAAAATCTTCCGGATTTTGCATATGGGGATGATGCCTATATACAATCCGGCAGGACCAGGAGAAGATTAAAAGAAGAACAAACTTATGAAGAAGCAAATATATATACAGGAGATAGATTATGGATCATGCAGAAAAGATAAAAAAATCAAGCTTATGCGCAAAAGACTGTTTTGATTATGAAAGAATAAAAGCGGCAGGTGTACATTTCCTTTCCTGCGAATATGCGGAAGAAGGAGAAGATATTAGCTTTGTATATGATACAGAAGGAAAAAAACATCTAAAGGAGATACTGGACGAACCAAAGGAGATGCAGTACCGCTTGTTAATTAATTTCGCGATGCTGGAGGAGGCATATGTAAAGTATGACTGTCCTTTTACCATGGACAACCTGTACTATGATGAAAACTATCTTGTATACATAAAAGAGAGAGACTTATATGAGGCAGGAAAGACGGGAGAAAGTGCTGAGTTCCTGGAGGTATACAAGTCCTTTGCGGGAGGTATCTTAAGCCGCAGGTATACGGTAGAGCAGATACTTTCAAGCGGACTCTCCGTGCTGAAGGGTGAAAGGAGGTTCCAGGGAATCTATCAGTGTGAGAGTGTAAAGGAGACAGCGGAGGAGATCAGGCGGCGCAAGGCAGAGCTTATGGCACGGAATAATGCTACGAAACGCATGGTATCAAAGAGCGGATTTTTTATGTGGAAATTTGTGGCAGTATTGGCGCTTATAGCGGCGGCAGGTTTTGGAGTATATACATTCTACAACGCGGGAATTGTCATCCCGGAGCAAAAGGCGGTCATCAGCGGAAATGAGGAATATATCGCCAATGATTATGTGGGCTGCATAGATGCTCTGGAAGGGCTTGAGACAGAGGACATGAGCCGGAACACAAAGTATATCCTGGCGGTGTCCTATGCAAAAAGCGAGAGCTTAAAGCAGGAGGAGATTGCATCTATCGTAGAAAAACTGTCAACGGAAAGCAATGAAAGGGAATTGGATTACTGGATCAATCTGGGACGAAGAGAGTTAAAGACAGCAGAGAGCATTGCTATGGCATTATCCGATGATAAGCTCCTTGTCTATGCGTATATGAAAGAGGCAGACATCTTAGAGAGCGATACTTCCATGGACGGCACAAAAAAACAGGAACGGATCAGTGCGCTTGAGCAGGAGATAGAGAAACTTGGCGCGAAGTATGAGACCGAGGAAACAGAGGAGGCAAGGTAATGGGAACGCTGTGCTATGAGAGAAAGGATGAGGTATGGATCGGAGACGGACAGACAGGGAATTTTGACCTTTGTATACAAGGTATCACGGCGCGCCTCCTGGTATTTCCAGACAAATATATCTTGAAGATTCCGGAAGACGAAGGAAGCAGCAAGGTACATTTGAACGGAAAAGTACTCTCTGTCGGAACGGGAGATTTAATGACAGGGGATGAGCTGCGCTTTGACACGGAAGATACGGAAGGGGCAGTTACGGTAAGGCTGTTTGAGGGCTTTCTGGAAGTGGAGGCAGAAGAAGGGGCGTATGAAACGTGCCTTCTTAAGGCGCGGGGAAGAGAAAACTATTTCCCGGGCTTTCCGCACTATGCCCGCTCGCCCAGGGTGAACTACCATCTGGAGGAGAAGAAGATTACCATTGACGCGCCGCCCGCGAAGAGGGAGATGGAAAAGGGAGGCCTTATGCAGGTCATCATCCCGCCCGTCTGCATGATGGCGCTCACTATTGCCATGGGCGTTCTGATGCACCGGGGGCCGTATGTCTTTATGAGCGCCGGCATGACATTGGTGACGGTAATCTTTTCCATACAGAAGTTCTTCTCTGACCGCAGGGAGCGGAAGGAGGAGAATGAGAAGAGAGAAAAGATATACGGGGAGTACCTTCTGCGCGTGAGGCGGAGGATTCGCGAGGAGCGGGCGAAAGAGCGGGAGGCCTACGCGTATCAGCAGCCGCCTCTTGGCGCTGTCATGGATATGGTCGGGCAGTACAGCAGCAGAATCTATGAGCGCACAGCCCTTGACGATGATTTCCTCACCGTGAACCTGGGGTACTATGAGGGGCGCTCAAAGGTCGACGTATCCTTTGGGGGAAAGGAGCTGGAGCTTAAGGAGGATGAGCTTGTCAATGAGGCGAAGGAGATTGAAGGGGAGTACCGGCGGGTAAAGGGGCTCCCGGTTGTTGCCGACCTTAAGAGGGCGCATCTGGGCATCGTCGGCAGCAAGGCAAATGTCCATGAGCAGCTGAAATACCTGATGGCGCAGATTACATTTTTCCAGAGCTACCATGAGCTGCAGGTCATCCATATCCACGGGGCGGAGTCTAAGGAAGAATTTGACTATATGCGCTGGTACCCGCACCTGCGCCTTACAGCTATCAATGCGGTGGGGGATATCACGGACGAGCAGGCCCGCGACCAGATACTGGGGAGCGTACAGCAGATTCTTAAGGACAGGAAGTTAAGGCTTGAGGAAGAGCGGCAGGAGACGGTATTCCTTCCTCATCTCCTCTTTATCATCGACGAGCCGAAACTGGTGATGAACCATGCGGTGATGGAGTACCTCCAGGATAAGAGGATGAACCTGGGATTTTCCATCATCTACACGTCGGAGCGGCAGGCGAGCCTTCCGGAGAATATCCGTACGGTGTGCATCATCAAGGACTCCGACAGGGGAGTGCTGCTCCTTAACGAGGGCAGGAGGGTGAACCGGGAGTTTGAGATCCAGCACACAAAAGGGGCAGACCTTGAGCGTTCTGCAAGGGATTTAAGCGCGCTGATACATGAGAAGGGGATCAGCAGCAGGATACCGGAGAGCATCACTTTTTTCGAGATGTATCAGATACGGCACCCGGAGGAGCTTAACGTAAGGGAGAGGTGGAGGAAAAACCAGTCCCACAAATCTCTTGCCGTGCCGCTGGGAGTACGGGCGCAGGAGGATTATGTAGAACTGAACCTCCACGAGAAGGCCCACGGCCCCCACGGCCTGGTGGCGGGAACCACCGGCTCGGGAAAATCAGAGATTGTGCAGTCTTACATCCTGTCGCTGGCGGTGAATTTCCATCCCCACGAGGTAGGATTTTTGCTGATAGACTACAAGGGCGGAGGCATGGCGAACCTGTTTGCTGACCTGCCCCATCTCCTTGGAACTATCACCAACCTTGACAAGGCGGAGAGCATGCGGGCGATGACATCTATAAAGAGCGAGATGTCAAGGCGGCAGAGAATCTTCGGGGAGTGCGGCGTGAACCATATCAACGGCTACAACAAGCTGTTTAAGCTCGGAAAGGTAGAAGAGCCGCTCCCCCATCTGTTCCTTATCAGCGATGAGTTCGCGGAGCTTAAAAAGGAGCAGCCGGAGTTCATGGCGGAGCTTGTGTCGGCGGCGCGCATCGGGCGGAGCCTCGGCATCCACCTGATACTGGCGACCCAGAAACCGTCAGGGGTGGTGGATGACCAGATCTGGACGAACAGTAAGTTCAAGCTCTGTTTAAAGGTGCAGAATGAAGGGGACAGCAAGGAAATGCTACGAACCCCTGACGCGGCATTTATCACACAGGCGGGCCGGGCTTACCTGCAGGTGGGGAATAATGAAATCTACGAGATGTTCCAGTCCGCGTGGAGCGGGGCGTCCTACGACCGGGAGGAAAAGACGGAGGACAAGGAGGACGACAGGGTGTACCTTATAAACGCGCTGGGACAGGGAGAGCTTATAAACAGGGATTTGAGCGGCTCCGATGAGAGCAATCAGATAAAGAAAACCCAGCTTGACGTTACCGTGAGCCATCTAAAGGAGGTATATGAAGGAGAGGGCGCGAAGGAAGTGATAAAGCCGTGGCTGCCGCCCCTTGCGGATATGCTGGTATCCCCGTATACGGGGGAGGTAAGAGACAGCGCATCCTTCGGGGAGAGCGACTATACCCTCGGAATCGGCATGATAGACATCCCGGAGGAGCAGGCCCAGGAAGAGTATGTGCTAGACCTGATAAAGAACGGGCATCTCCTCTATATGGCATCTAGTGGGTACGGGAAGTCGGTTCTTCTGACGAGTATCGTGCTGGGGCTGGCGATGAAAAATTCCGTGCAGAGCCTGAATTTTTATATATGGGATCTGGGGAACAGCGCGCTCATAACACTGAGCAGGCTGCCTCATGTAGCGGATTATATGGGGCTTGATGATACAGAAAAGACCGGGAAGTTCCAAAAGCTGATCCTGGCGGAGATTACGGACAGGAAACGCAAACTTGCCAGGGCGGCGGCTCCCAGCATACATGTATACAACCAGAGCCAGAAAGATAAGCTTAAGGCAATCGTTTTAGTAATCGACAATTATGACGCCGTAAGGGAGATTGGAGATACGGCGGAAAGCTTTATCCAGAAGGTGTCGCGTGACGGCGCGGGGCTGGGAATCTATCTGCTTGTGACGATGACAAGGATGAACGCCATGAGAGGCTCTGTTATGAACAATTTTAAAGAGAGGATATGCGGATTTAATTTTGAACCGGGGGAGAACCGCACGTTTGTAGGGAAAAGTGACTACGCCCTCCCGGAGGATAAAAAGGGAAGGAGCCTTATAAAAAAGGAAAATGTCAATATGATGCAGCTGTATCTGCCCGTGCCGTGCGAGACGGAGCTTGACTACAGCCGCAGCCTAAAAAGCCTGATCGAGAGCGTGAAAGAAAAAAGCACGGAGACTCCGGCTCAGGGCATCCCCGTACTGCCGGAAGAGCTGTACTGCCAGATGCTCTCAGAGTATCCGCAGTATGAGGAGAGCCGCACGAAGCTGCCTGTGGGAATTGAGATGGAAGACCTTGCAGTCCAGTATCTGGACGTAAGCAAAGGAACCGGGCTTATCATCGGCGGCGCGGGCAGCGGAAGGACGAACGTGCTCCATGGTATTCTGGAACATATAAAGGGCAGCAGGGTGTGGCTGATCGATAATGAGAGCAGGACATCCGTGGGATTCATGGAAACGGAAAATCTTTCTTACGGTGCGGATTATGAGGAAATCTCCGCCATGCTCCGGGATATCGCAAGGGAGACGGAGAAGAGAAAAGAAGATTACGAGGAGGCAAAATTAGACGACGTGACCCTTACGCCCCAAAAGTATGCACAGCAGGAGGAACCCGCGTATGTGCTGGTTGACATTGTGCAGAGCCTGTATGAGTTGCTTGGGAGGGAAGGAAAGTCAGAAGAGATGGATATTCTCTGTGAGGCATCCAGATGGGGCATCTATGTGATTGCAGCATCAGAGCCAAAGATTCCGATGCGCTCCGGCAGGTTTATGGAGCTGTTAAGCGAGAGCAAGTCAGGCATTATCCTTGGAAATATTAAAGAACAGAGAGTCTTTGACTACAGCGGGGTCCGTGAGGAGAACCGGAAAGCAGAGTACGGGTACTGTCATGTGAACGGGGTCAATAAAAAGATGCTGGTGGCAAGGCATTAATATCAGGCAATTGCGAAACTTGATTATTATCCGGGGGCATTGTGCAACTTGCATATTCCAACACAGACACGCTTTTGCTCCAAGTTTACCGTAGCGGTACATAAGCTGCCAAAATACGGCAGCTAAGTACCGACGGTAAACTAAGGTCTGCTTATGGAATATACAAATTGCACAATTCGGCGCTGGCAAATTAGAGTTTCGCAATTACCTGTTATTGATTATCAGAAGGGAGTGGAGGCATGGACGAAAAACAGAAAATGCTGAAAGAACAGCAGAAGGAAAAGGCGAAAAAGGAGATTGAGAAAATTAAAAAAAAGATGAAGGAATGTGACGAGGTGAAGAGAAAGCTCAGCCGGAAAAAAAGAAAGCTGGACGGCGAGATTGATACATGGCAGGACGTCCAGAGGAAGATAAGCGGCAGTTCTGACTGCGGCAGGGTGGTCATAACGGACAGGTTCGAGGGAGGCATGGCAAATGGCTTAAAGAAACATGTGTCGGATGTGAGAAATGACATCAAGAAAGGCATATCTGCGGCAGAGGATCTGTCTTCGGAGGTGCAGAGGCAGATAGACGCGCTGGAGAGATACCACGATACTCTGCAGGGGCAGAAAAGCAAATGGGCGGCTAAGCTGTAGGAGGGAAGAAAATGGCAGGAAAAACAGGAGTTTCAGATGCGGAGTACAATACACTGTACAGGAACCTTGAGGGAGCACAAAAAGGTTTCATGTCTGCAATCGACCAGATAAAGAGTAAGATCAGCGAAGTAAACTGCAAGGGCGGCGGACTCTATACAGACAATGTGACGCCGAACGTGCAAAAGCTGCTCCAGACATTGGGCAGGATACAGGATTCCATCGGGCAGATGCAGACGGCGGAAAAGGAAGTCATAAGCAACTTCCAGGAGTCAGTCAGCAATATTGACACCTGTAGTTAAGGAGGCAATATGGGCGATACAAATATCAAGATAGACTACCAGAAAGTAACAGATATGGTGCAGGCAGCCAACAGCGTGATAGACGGGGATTTAAACACGGCAGTTTCCTCTTTTGCCAAAGCAGGGAGCGGCATGGACAGGTCAGAGGGAGAGATGCTTGACGCCATAGACAGGCAGATAGAGGCGGAGAAGGAGCTGGCAAAGAGCATGGCTAACGCATGCAGGCAGTTTACTTCCAGCATCCAGAACGCAGCACAGAGCTTTCAGAATCTGGATGCGTCATTATCATCGAAGATGGGGCTTAAAAAATAACAGGAGGAAAAAAGGATGGACAGAATCTTTGATACTGGTACCGTGGAGGACATCTGCACGGAGGCAAAGGAAGTCATAAGGGAGACGGAGGAGTGCATGAAGTCGCTCAAGGGCATCGCCTCCGACATCCAGGGCATGATGGGGGAGGTGCCGTCCCAGGTCAGGCACGGGAGCCTTACCGGGGAGGCGTCCGCCCTGAAACAGACCCTTGGGAAAGGGCATTATGACGAGGCGATGGAAAAGCTAAAGATGTGCCAGGAGAAGGCATGCACCGTCATCCCCCAGTACGACTCCCAGTATGCCGCCCAGATGGGGGACGTGACGGACGCGGCCAGGAGGATACAGGGCGTCATCGAGGGGCTTGAGGAGTTCATGCAGCAGACCCCGCTGACCACGGATGCCGGGGAGTTCAAGGACATCCTGGAGGCGAAAGAGCAGAAGTGGAAGAGGGAGCTCAAGGCGGCAGAGGAGACCCTGGAGGACACGGTGGCAAACGCCAAAGGGGCGCAGGAGATCAGCACCCTGTACAGCGACGACCCGGTGAACTTAAGCACCGGGAACTTCATCTATGACCGGGAGGACTTATCCTCAGGCGGGAACCCGCCTTTTGTATTCCGGAGGTTTTATAATTCCCGGAACCGTTACCACGGGGCTCTGGGAGCGGACTGGAACCATAACTACGAGGTCCGCCTGACCTTCAAGGAGAACGGGGAGGGAGGGGAGGATGTGTCCATCCTCCTGGAGGACGGCAAGGAGGAGACCTTCTACCCCGTGGACGGCAGGAGATATGTGGCGGGGAACCAGAGCCTGGCGGAGCTTGAGCGCACGGAAGAGGGGTACGAGTATGTGAGCCTGGCGGGGGAGCGGTACCGTTTTGACAAGGGCGGGAGGTACCTCCGCAAAGAGGACGCCAACGGGAACGGCTTTTCCCTTATCTACGCAGAGGATGGGGAGCGGGCTGCCCTCACGGAGGTACAAAAGGACAGCGGGGAGTCCTTCACCCTCTCCTACACGGAGGAGGGGGACCTGCGGAAGGTGACGGACCATGCGGGGAGGAGCTGTTCCTACGAAGTGCGGGGCGGAAGGCTTAAGAGGGCAGAGCGCCCGGACGGGGGGAGCTTTTCCTACGAGTACGACAGGAACGGGAAACTTGCCGGGGTGACGAACCCCAGGGGCATCACCACGGTCAGGAACACCTACGACAGCCAGGACCGGACGGTGTGCCAGGAGTTCCCGGACGGGACAAGGATGGAGTACGGGTATGACGACGGGAAACATGCCGTGTCCATGACGGAGCGCAACGGGAGCAGGAGCGTGCACTACCATGACGGGAAGTACCGGAACGTCCGCAACGTGTACAGCGACGGGGAGGAGCGGTATGAGTACAATACCCGGAACCAGAAGACAAAGGTGACGGACAAGCTGGGGAACACCACGCGCCTGTCCTATGACAGCCGGGGGAACCTGACAGGGGTAATAAACGCGCTGGGGACGAAACTGTCCGTCACCTACGGGGCGCACAACAAGCCGGTGAGCATCTCCATAGACGGGAGGCAGAAGGTGAAGAACACCTACGACAGCCGGGGGAACCTCTTGGAGAGCAGGGACGCGCTGGGAAGGAGGACTGCATTTTCCTACGACGGGAAGGGCCAGCCGAAAGAGGTGGTGCAGGCGGACGGGAGCAGGATCTGCCTGTCCTACGACGGCCGCGGGAACGTCCTGGAGGCAAGAGACGCAAGGGGCGGGGTGAGCCGCTATGCCTACGACGCGCTGAACCGCGTGAGGGAGGCGCAGGATGCCAACGGGAACGTGACGAAGTTCACCTACGACGCCAGCGGGAACGTCCTGACGGTGGAGAACGCCGCCGGGGAGACCAGGAGCTATGCGTACAATGAGAGCGGGAAGGTTACGAGGGTGACGGACTTTGACGGGAGCGTAAGGGAGCAGAGCTACAACGCGCTGAACAAGCCGGAGAAGGTCACCGACCAGCTGGGGAGGGAGACGCTCCTGCAGTATGACGCCATGTGGAACCTTGCCAGGGTGACGGGGCCAGACGGGGCAAGGACGACGTACCTGTATAATGAGAACAACCGTCTGACTAGGGTGAAGGACGCGCTGGGGAACGTGACGAGGTACACCTACGACGGGAACGGGAACCGTCTGAGCGAGGAGGACGCGCTGGGGAACGTGACCCGGTTCTCTTATGATGCCCTGGGGCGGCTCATAAAGGTAACCGACCCGGAGGGGGCGGAGACGGCATATGGGTACGACGGCGAGGGGAACCTGGTGAAGGAGACGGACGCGCTGGGGAATGAGACCACCTATGAGTATGACGCGGCGGGTCAGCTAATCCGGGAGACGAACCCGCTGGGGGACAGCCGCAGCTACACCTATACCCCGCTGGGGGATATAGAGAGCATGACGGACGAGGCAGGGCGGACGACCCGGTATGGGTACTTCCCGGGAGGGGAGCTGGAGAGGGTGAGCCATCCGGACGGAACGGAGGAATTCTATTCTTATGATGGAAATGGGAATATAGTAGGTTATACAGACCGTGGTGGCTATCATTTGACTTATGTATATGACAGCATAGATCGTTTGATAGAAGTAAAAGGGGAAGATGGAGAGAAGAAAAGTTATACTTATGATGCAGTTGGAAATGTGACATCCATGACAGATGCATCTGGAAATATGACCAAATATGAATACTCATTAACAGGGCAGATTAAAAAAGTAATAGATGCGATAGGTAATGAAACAGAATATACTTATGATGCAAAGGATCAATTGATAGAAAGCTTTCAAAAAGGAAGGGAATCGAAAGAACATGATAGAAGAGTAACGTATCATAGAAATATCTTGGGACAGATTGAATGTATCACAGATGTAATGGAACGCGAAGAGCGTTACGGCTATAATGCTCGGGGAGAATTGATTTGGAAAGTTGACAGAGATGGCTATCTGACAAAATATGGATATACAAAGCAAGGAAATATTAAACATATTTTATATGATGATGGAAGAGAAGTAAAGTTTTCTTATAATCTCCTTAGGCAATTGGAGACTATAGAAGACTGGCTTGGAATCACTAAGATTGAGAATGATATGCTTGGAAGAATGAAAAAAGTAACTTATCCAGATGCAAAAGAAATAAATTATACATATGGGAAAGTAGGGGAGAGAAGGAGTTTGATTTATCCAAGTGGAAAGGCGGTATATTATGATTTTGATGAAAAGATGAGATTGTCAGAATTGAAGTATGGAAAGCAAAGCGTTACCTATGCTTATGATGAATCGGGGAGATTGTCTGAAAAAAAACTTCCTAATGGTATCCAGACTTTTTATAGATATGGAAAAAAAGGGCAGCTTACAGAGCTTGTTCATAAGGACGCAAGGGGAATTCTAGATCGTTATTTTTACCAATATGATTTATCAGGAAACAGGATTGGTATCCAAAAAGAAAGAAGAGAACTTGAAGAAGAGAACGGGAATTATTCTTATACTTATGATGCAATGGGTAGGCTTGAAGAAATCAGAAAAAATAATCAGTTAATAAGATCTTATAAGTATGATGCATTCGGTAATCGCATTAGTATGAATGAAAATGGAAAAGAAATTTTTTATCAGTATAACGAGGCGAACCAACTTGTATCGGTGAAAGAAGGGAAGGAGGAGAGAACTTATCTTTATGATAAACGGGGAAATATAAATCAGTTTCTTGAGAATGGACAAATAAAGAGAAACTATTTATACGGAGCTTTAAATCGCATAGAAAAAACAGAGTGTGAGAATGGAGAAATTGTACACTATCATTATAATGGATTAGGACATAGAGTAGGAAAAACGATAGAAAAAAGAAAAATAGTAGGTGAGATATTTCAGAAGAGAAGGATGCAGGATGTTATTGACTTGACAAAACAGTATCACAATCTTCTCGAGAGAGAGGGAGAAGGAGAAGTTCAGACTTATTTATGGGATGAGAATGTAGTAGGAGTATTTGGGAAAGAAGCTGCTTTGAATTATTATCTTCAAGATGATATGGGAAGTCCCATTCGATTGACAGATGCAAAGGGATGCATTACAGAAACCTATGGATATGATGAGTTTGGTAATGAATTACACAAAACACAAGAAAGAATACAACCATTTGGATATACAGGATACCAATATGATGACATAGCAGGTTTTTATTATGCACAGGCGAGAGAGTATTTACCAGAAGTGGGGAGGTTTGCGGAAGAGGACGTTGTAAAAGGAAACATCTGTGTTCCTAATTCATTTAATGCATATATTTATTGTAATAATAATTGTCTAAATTATTATGATTTAAATGGAATGTGGATAACTGCAGTAGTAGGAGCAGGAGTAGGTGCAGTATTTGGTGCAGCGACACAATTAATTGGAGATATAGCTACAGGAGAAAAACCCTCTATAAAGAGATGTATATCTGCAGGTGTAGGAGGTGCAGTAGGAGGTGCAGTTGTAGGTACGACAGGAAATTTAGGTGCAGCAGGAGCAGCAAGTGCAGCAACTTCAACAGTTATACAAGGTGTTTGGGACATGGCAGATGGCACAACAAAATTTAATGAAAAGTCAGTAAAAAGATTAGCAGCAGATACACTTATAAATTCTGCTATTGGTTATGGGATAGGAAAAGTTAGTGGAGCATTAGGAAATAAACTAATAGGAAAGAAGTCTACATTGAGAGAATGGAATTTTAAATATCATTATGCTGACCAAAGGATACGTTCAGGATCATGGACGATTAGTGGTACCTTAAAAGTACATAAGCTGAGATTTTTTGCAGTTGAGGCGGTAGGTTCTATTCCGGCAGTAGGAATAAATACTATAAATAGTGTTGTTACTAATTTTATAAAAAATAAAATTAAAGATATACATATAGAAGACATTATAGAATCGGCGGAAAAATATCTAATTGACATGATGCAAGAAAAAAAAGAAATTGAAGCATGTATTTCAGACTGAAAATACAAGGAGATGTTATAGTGAATTATATAATTTTTAGGGTATTAATAAAGTGGCTTATTGTTTTTGCGTCAATTATAATATATTTACACTGCTTGATTAAAAGGCAACGCATTATAAAATGGGAAGACGCACCACCTGATATGAGGAAACTGATAAAGAATCATGAGAAAAAGATAAACACAGGCTTAAAAATACTGATAGGAAGTGCATTATTATGGATGAGTGTATATTTTATGATACCGGCAGGGTTAGATTTCATTTGCATATTACATGGTGAATATGATGTCGTGAGGGGAAAAGTGGTATCGTGGGATTATAGTGATGAAGAAGAGGAAAAGGAACGTGCCGTAACAATTTTATCAGCGGATACAGGAGAAGAGATTGGCGTGATTGTATATAGTGTGGGAATAAGAAAGGGGGATTATTTGGAGGTGCGGTATCTGCCGCATACGGGATACGGAGAAATTATATCGTTAAAGCAGGAGAGAATCGAGAAAGATGGATAAAAAGAATAAAGTATTTGAAACATCTTATCCAGTTTTTTACAAGGAAGTAATGACAATTTGCGTAGGCGTATGCCTAGCTATGATAGCACTGTTGGAAATTGTGTATGGAATTATGGAAAATAAGGCGGTTTTTGTTTTTTTGCTGATACTGTGTCTTTTGATTCTTTTATTGAAGATAGGCATAGGAAGATACAACATTACAGTTGGGGAAATGAACGTTGTTGTAATACCATTGGCAGGTAGAAAAATAACTATTTTGTTGTCAGAAATTGATGAATTGAGAGAAAGCAAAAGTGGCAATTTGACAATCGTATGTGAAAATAAAAAAGTAGTATCTATCGATCAAGCGGTTGAAGATTATGAGCAGTTATGCAAAGTGCTAGAGAAAAAATTGGGTAAAAGAATAATTGAAAAATAGAAATATAGTTTTATTAGGATGCTATTATTTGGTAAAAAGATGGTTTAACATGAGGACAAAAGTAGCTGGGTATACCGCATACAGGAGGAAAAAAGGATGGACAGAATCTTTGACACTGGTACCGTGGAGGACATCTGCACGGAGGCAAAAGAAGTCATAAGGGAGACGGAGGAGTGCATGAAGTCGCTCAAGGGCATCGCCTCCGACATCCAGGGCATGATGGGGGAGGTGCCGTCCCAGGTCAGGCACGGGAGCCTTACCGGGGAGGCGTCCGCCCTGAAACAGACCCTTGGGAAAGGGCATTATGACGAGGCGATGGAAAAGCTAAAGATGTGCCAGGAGAAGGCATGCACCGTCATCCCCCAGTACGACTCCCAGTATGCCGCCCAGATGGGGGACGTGACGGACGCGGCCAGGAGGATACAGGGCGTCATCGAGGGGCTTGAGGAGTTCATGCAGCAGACCCCGCTGACCACGGATGCCGGGGAGTTCAAGGACATCCTGGAGGCGAAAGAGCAGAAGTGGAAGAGGGAGCTCAAGGCGGCAGAGGAGACCCTGGAGGACACGGTGGCAAACGCCAAAGGGGCGCAGGAGATCAGCACCCTGTACAGCGACGACCCGGTGAACTTAAGCACCGGGAACTTCATCTATGACCGGGAGGACTTATCCTCAGGCGGGAACCCGCCTTTTGTATTCCGGAGGTTTTATAATTCCCGGAACCGTTACCATGGGGCTCTGGGAGCGGACTGGAACCATAACTACGAGGTCCGCCTGGCCTTCAAGGAGAACGGGGAGGGAGGGGAGGACGTGTCCATCCTCCTGGAGGACGGCAAGGAGGAGACCTTCTACCCCGTGGACGGCAGGAGATATGTGGCGGGGAACCAGAGCCTGGCGGAGCTTGAGCGCACGGAAGAGGGGTACGAGTATGTGAGTCTGGCGGGGGAGCGGTACCGCTTTGACAAGGGCGGGAGGTACCTCCGCAAAGAAGACGCCAACGGGAACGGATTTTCCCTTATCTACGCAGAGGATGGGGAGCGGGCTGCCCTCACGGAGGTACAAAAGGACAGCGGGGAGTCCTTCACCCTCTCCTACACGGAGGAGGGGTACCTGCGGAAGGTGACGGACCATGCGGGGAGGAGCTGTTCCTACGAAGTGCGGGGCGGGAGTCTTAAGCGGGCGGAGCGCCCGGACGGGGGGAGCTTTTCCTACGAGTACGACAGGAACGGGAAACTTGCCGGGGTGACGAACCCCAGGGGCATCACTACGGTCAGGAACACCTACGACAGCCAGGACCGGACGGTGTGCCAGGAGTTCCCGGACGGCACAAGGATGGAGTACGGGTATGACGACGGGAAACATGCCGTGTCCATGACGGAGCGCAACGGGAGCAGGAGCGTGCACTACCATGACGGGAAGTACCGGAACGTCCGCAACGTGTACAGCGACGGGGAGGAGCGGTATGAGTACAATACCCGGAACCAGAAGACAAAGGTGACGGACAAGCTGGGGAACACCACGCGCCTGTCCTATGACAGCCGGGGGAACCTGACAGGGGTAATAAACGCGCTGGGGACGAAACTGTCCGTCACCTACGGGGCGCACAACAAGCCGGTGAGCATCTCCATAGACGGGAGGCAGAAGGTGAAGAACACCTACGACAGCCGGGGGAACCTCTTGGAGAGCAGGGACGCGCTGGGAAGGAGGACTGCATTTTCCTACGACGGGAAGGGCCAGCCGAAAGAGGTGGTGCAGGCGGACGGGAGCAGGATCTGCCTGTCCTACGACGGCCGCGGGAACGTCCTGGAGGCAAGAGACGCAAGGGGCGGGGTGAGCCGCTATGCCTACGACGCGCTGAACCGCGTGAGGGAGGCGCAGGATGCCAACGGGAACGTGACGAAGTTCACCTACGACGCCAGCGGGAACGTCCTGACGGTGGAGAACGCCGCCGGGGAGACCAGGAGCTATGCGTACAATGAGAGCGGGAAGGTTACGAGGGTGACGGACTTTGACGGGAGCGTAAGGGAGCAGAGCTACAACGCGCTGAACAAGCCGGAGAAGGTCACCGACCAGCTGGGGAGGGAGACGCTCCTGCAGTATGACGCCATGTGGAACCTTGCCAGGGTGACGGGGCCAGACGGGGCAAGGACGACGTACCTGTATAATGAGAACAACCGTCTGACTAGGGTGAAGGACGCGCTGGGGAACGTGACGAGGTACACCTACGACGGGAACGGGAACCGTCTGAGCGAGGAGGACGCGCTGGGGAACGTGACCCGGTTCTCTTATGATGCCCTGGGGCGGCTCATAAAGGTAACCGACCCGGAGGGGGCGGAGACGGCATATGGGTACGACGGCGAGGGGAACCTGGTGAAGGAGACGGACGCGCTGGGGAATGAGACCACCTATGAGTATGACGCGGCGGGTCAGCTAATCCGGGAGACGAACCCGCTGGGGGACAGCCGCAGCTACACCTATACCCCGCTGGGGGATATAGAGAGCATGACGGACGAGGCAGGGCGGACGACCCGGTATGGGTACTTCCCGGGAGGGGAGCTGGAAAGGGTCCTGTATTCAGACGGAACAGAAGAATCTTATACATATGATGGGAACGGAAATGTAAAAACATATACAAATAAAGAAGGCTATCTTTTAACCTATACTTATGACAGCCTGGACCGTCTGACGGAAGTGTCAGGGGAGGACGGGGCGAAGAGCCGCTACGCCTATGACGCGGCAGGGAACGTGACGGCCGTCACGGATGCATTGGGGAACACGACAAGCTACCGCTACTCCCTGACAGGGCAGCTGGTGAAAGTGACGGATGCATTGGGAAATGAGACTGAGTATCTCTATGACGAGACGGACCAGCTGATAGAAGTCCGGCAGTATGGGGAGGGTGTCCGGGAAGACCTGGGGCTTAAGAAGGCGCAGGAGGGAAAGCGTGACAGCCAGACTTTCTGTGACAGCCAGACCTTCTGTAACAGCCAGACCTGCCATGTGACCCGCTATGTGAGGAACCTGCTGGGGCAGGTGGAGACGGTCATTGACGCATTGGGGCAGGAGGAGCATTACAAGTACAGCCCGAAGGGGGAGCTGCTCCAGAAGACAGACAGGGATGGGTATGTGACGAAGTACAGTTATACAAGACAGGGAGATATAAGCCGCATCCTGTACGGGGACGGCAGGGAGGCGAAGTTCCGGTACAACCCCTTACGGCAGTTAGAAAGGATAGAGGACTGGCTGGGAACCACCCGCATCGTGAATGACGCGCTGGGGAGGGCGGAAAGGGTCGCCTATCCGGACGGGGAGGAAGTGGGCTACACTTACGGGAAAGCCGGGGAGAGGAGGAGCATCACCTACCCGGACGGCAGGACGGTAACTTATGGCTATGACGGAGAGATGAGGCTGACGGAGCTGAGGGATGGGGAAGATGCCATTCGCTACAGCTATGACCTGGCGGGGAGGCTTTTGGAGAAAGTGTTCCCGAACGGAACGCGCACATCTTATGGATATAACAGGAAAGGGCGTGTTGCAGAGCTGATACATAGGGATGAAGAAGGAATTTTAGACCGTTATTCATACCAGTATGATCTGTCAGGAAATAAAATAGGAATTCAGAAAGAAAGAAGGGGGCTTGAAGAAGAGAGCGGGAAATATTCTTATGTTTATGATGCATTGGGAAGGCTGGGAGACGTTCTAAAAGATGGTCAGCTGATAAGGCATTATGAGTACGATGCGTTCAGTAACCGCATCCGCATGAATGGGAACGGGGAAGAGACTTCATATCAGTATAACGCAGGGAACCAGCTTGTGTCAGTGATGGAAGGGCAGACAGAAAAAACTTATTCTTATGATAAAAGGGGGAACCTGATCCGGCAAATTGAAAATGGGCAGATAAAGAAAAGCTATTTATATGGGGCACTGAACCGCATAGAAAAAGCGGAAGGCGCGGACGGAGAAACGGTGCATTACCTCTACAATGGCCTGGGGTACAGGATAGGGCAGAGAAGAAAGCCAAAAGATGGGATTTTTCCGGAGAGGAAGATACAGGACACGATAGACCTGACAAGGCAGTACAATAATCTTCTCCAGAGAGAGACCGAAGATAAGACGCAGTGCTATCTGTGGGATGGGAATGTGGCGGCAGTGTCGGGAAAAGAGGCTGGGCTTAACTATTATCTCCAGGATGACATGGGAAGCCCAATACGGCTGACAGGCGCAGGAGGGCATCTTACAGATACTTACGGATATGATGAATTCGGAAATATTTTATATGATGCACAGACCAGTATACAGCCCTTCGGGTACACGGGGTACCAGCGTGACAGGACGGCAGGAACCTACTATGCCCAGGCGAGGGAATACCTGCCGGAAGCAGGACGGTTTGCGGGAGAGGATTTGCTCGGCGGATTTATGGAAGAGCCGATTACGATAAACCGGTATGGATATTGCTGGGGAAATCCGCTGCGTTTCGTTGATCTGGACGGGATGGCACCTACGGAGAAAGAATGTAAAGGCGGATATTATGAGGAGACAATGTATGGGGATGTTAAGGGACCGAGCCTGAATTTATATATGGGCGGGTCACTGAATGGTGAAAAAAAGGATAGAAATATAGGAGCAAATTTGGGCAGCGTCCAAGGCGGAATAGGAAAGATAGGATATTATGACAATAAGGGAATCATCAGGGCAAAATATCAATTGGAGTGTGTCCATGTAAAGGCGGATGCAGGAGTATCTGAACAATATGTGGGAATAGGGGCTAAAGGAAGTTGTGTGACAATAAGCGGGAAAGTAAGGGTTCTTGAAGTAAACGGGATAAGGATCTATGTGGGAGGTAATTTGGACATATTATCATTAGGAGCAAGGTATGGTTACGATCCAGAAAAAAACGAAGTGGGAGGAGGAGTTTCTTTAGGAGTAGGCGTAGGATGGAATATAAGTTGGGAAAGGATTGAAAAGGTGGAATGCGATAATGAATAAAAAATATACAGTCATACGCAAAGAGCATACTTATAAGGACAAACTTTACGAATACACAGTGCCACAGTTGCCGGAGCTGGAGGCATATACGAATTTTGACAGTAAAATTGTGCAGGCAGTTTGGTATGTAAAATACAGGAACAGTTGCAAATTAGAGCAAACGAATTGCCGCTCAGCTATTGTCAACATCCTTTTTAAACAATGGTATATAAAGAGACAGTATGATCTTATTTACAATGATGAAAATGCAGGATATATGAGATTTGAGCCAATCAACCTTTTTATGGCAAAAGAAAAAGTTGTTTTTTACGATAAAACTTATTATATAGAACAGGGAAATACGTTTGTAATCCGTCCGTTTAAACATTATAAATGGTCGATTGAGACAGATAGTGGAAAGACAATTGCAATTATAGAGACAGGTTATTACACAAATAGGTACGAAATCGAAGTATTAGATGATGAATTAGATATTACAATTATTGTTGTGATGGTTATGATGTCTGATATAAGATCCTTTTCGACGGTGATTGACCCATCGCCATGGTAGAAACTGAAAGTTTTTGTGGCAAGGAGAATGGGTATGCATCTAAGTGCAAAGTCTGAATAATGAACATGGAAGGAAATCAAATGAAGAAAATATCAAATAATGATAAGAAAATAGCTGTTGCCTGTCTACTGCAATTGATTTCGTTAGTTGTTTTATGCGTCAGGGAGGGCGTGTCAAGTGATGGTTTGGAAATAATAATTCTGCTAGCTGTGATTGCTGGCTTTTCAACGGGGGTAAACATATTCAATTACAAGATTTTAGAATTATTCAATTTTAAGTATTACGGCATGCTTTTAAAAATACCGTCCTGCATATTTGCATTTCTGATGGTTTTTGCGATGATTGCCTGGCTGTTGAATAAAAATGGGGATGCACAATTTATCGTTTTGCAGACCGCCAGCGCGGGTGCATATATAGGACTGTGCATAACACGGAAATACTGTGCGAAAAAAGAGAGAAGATGCTGATAGGGGAACAAGACTGGGATACGGAAAGAGAGGAGGAATCTTACAGAAGAGGGCGGGCAGTACGCGTATGGGTATGACTCGCTTGGAAGGCTCACGGAGGCGAGGAAGGACGGGAGTCTCCTGCGCCGCTACGGATATGACGCGTTCGGGAACCGGACGGAGCTGTCGGAAGGAGGCCGGAGTACGGAGTACGCCTACAACGCGCTGAACCAGCTGGTGGCAAGGAGAGACGGCCTGGAAGAGACGCTGTACAGGTATGACAGGAGGGGGAACCTGACAGAACTCACAGAGAACGGCGTGCTGAAAAACCGCTATGCCTACGGTGCGCTGAACCGTCTGGAGCGGGCGGAGGGTGTCGGGGGCATTGCCGCCAGATACCAGTATAACGGCCTGGGTCACAGGACGGGGAAAGAAGTGAAAACGGGGGCAGGCTCAGAGAAGAGGATCCGCTATGTCACCGACTTGACAAGGGAGTACCATAACTTGCTGGAAAGGTATGAAGGGGAAAGCTGCCAGACGTACCTTTGGGATGGGAATGTGGCAGGGATGTCCGAGCGCAGCCCTGAAACAGGAACGGCATCCGGCGGAAAGCTGTGCCGGAAGTATTACCTCCAGGATGAGCTGGGGAGCCCGCTGCGGCTTTCGGGCGCGGACGGGAGCCTTGGGGAGGCATATGGGTATGACGAGTTCGGGAGGGACCTGTATGGGAACCAGGGGGAGGCACAGCCGTTTGGGTATACGGGATACCAGTATGACAGCGTAGCGGGGACATATTTTGCACAGGCGAGGGAGTATGAGCCGCAAATCGGAAGATTTCGGTCTGTTGACTTAATAAAAGGATTTTCGGTGTATCCATTGAGTTTAAACGAATATATATATTGCTGGGATAATCCAGGGATATACGTTGATAACAACGGTGAACTTCCGGCAATAGTCATCGGTGCGGGGATAGGAGCCGCGGTTGGAGGAGTAGGTTCCATCATATCCGATGTATCGAAAGGGAAGAAAATTGACTGGAAAAAGGCAGGAAAGAATGCACTGAAAGGAGGAGCGGCGGGAGCAATTATTGGTTCCGGTGTTGGGGTGGTTGGAACCTTGTCATCAGCAGGGGCATCTTCAATTGCAATAAATTCTGCTGCAGCGGCTACAGCAGGGGCATCTTATAGAGCAGGTGCGGATATAGTAACTAGCATCAAAAATAAGGAAATGAAGATATCTGGACCTAATAGATACTTAACTTCAGCAGCAAGTGGAACCATGTTATATAATTCATTTAGAATAGCACCTAGGGCATCGTCTTTAGGAATGCTTGTTAAAGGGGGTTCGGATATTATTGCAGGAGAAATGTCGTCCTTAGAATCGTATGCAGGTGCTGCGTTATCTACAACATTGATGGCAAAATATTTAACTAACCCAACCAGATTAGAAAATTTATTAGGAGTTACAATCGGGGCAGGGTCAGTACAAGCTATTGAAATGATAGGAGGAATACAAAAGTTTTCGTCAGATAAAATCAAAAAAGAAGTTCTTATAGCAGCAATTATTGCAATCATTGCAGGAAAGTTAGGAAATATTAAAAAGTTAAAGGAAATATTGGGTGAAGATGAATGGGCGGCTATTTTAGATGGGCTCAGACGAAGAATGGAAAGTTGTGATAATAATGGGTAAAAAAAATAAGTATTGCGTTTCATGCGGCATGAAAGTAAAGTGCAAAAAGTTAAGAGTTCCAAGAAAATGTGAAAAATGTGGGGCCTCTTTTGATATTAGAGTAAATATTGGATTTTTAATATACTTTTTAGTCAGCTTAATTGTAATTGTATTTTCGCTTTGCCTTGTAAAGAACATTATAAAAAATCAATGGATATTATATGCAATATTAGTAGTAGAAATTGTAATTATTCCTAATTATGTAGAAACAAAATTATTTCAAAGAGGTATTATGAAGTATAAAAACATGAAATAAGAAATTAAGATTAATAGAAATAGTCATGGACATACAGAGGCAGGAGGAGCCTTACCTATCCCGACGGAAGGACGGTATCTTACGGTTATGAAGAGGTGAGGCTGTCAGAACTGAAAGAGGGGGATGTGGTCATCCGGTATGGATATGACGGGAAAGGAAGACTGACAGAAAAGACATTCCCGAATGGAATGAAATCCTCCTATTATTACAACAATTGGGGGAAATTAGAGAGACTGGTCCATAAGGACAAAGAGGGGATTCTGGACCAATACAGTTACGGATATGATCTGGCAGGAAATAAAGTTGAGGTCATGAAAGAGCGGAGAGGACTTCCTGAGGAAAATGGAAACTACAGATATGGCTATGACCCGCTGGGCAGGCTTTCGGAAGTGAGCCGGAATGGGGAGCTGCTGCGCCAGTACCAGTATGATGCGTGGCGGGGACGTATTTTGCAGAAATCGGAAAGGTTGAAGGAGAAGATAGGATATCAGGAATAATAGACGATTTGATTGCAGCAGGTGTTGGCGGGATAGTAGGCGGAGTCAGACGGGCGCATTGTCCAATGTGCTTTTTCCATTTGCCAGTGAAATAATAGAACAGAAAGACAAAGTTATTCAATGGTGTGCAGATACTTATAACAGTATTTCTAAATGGATAATTTCTGAAGTAGAAAAATTAAATTCGATGAATAATGAGCCTTGTATGGGAGGTGAAACATAGAAAATGAACAAAGGGGATTTGACATATTTATTTTTTGATTTTCTATTTTCAACCATAGTTGTTTGTGTCTGCATATATTTTGCATTTGTAAAAAAGCGCATTATAAAATGGGAGGATGCGTCGGATTCAAAAAAGCAGTGGATGAAGGAGCATGAAAGCAGGATTAATAAAATCATTATATGCGGTATGATTGGGGCGATTATTCTCTTCATGGAAGGAAACATCATTCCATATATGAGAGATATTCCTTATATCATGCGGAAGGAATACATGATTGCGGAAGGTTGGGCAGAAAATCAGGATCATGGCGGCAGAGATGAGGAGGAAAAACGTTCAGTCTGGATTGTTTCAGGAAATGGAGATAAGATTCAAGTAAGTTTTTTTGACGGTTATGTGAATGAGGGGGAAAAGCTGACGGTAGCGTACCTGCCGCATTCTAAGTTTGGAATCCGGATGAGCGGAGACAGCAGCGTATCAGCTGTCGCGTTGCCGGTTCCGAAGGATAAGACGGTGATAAACGGGTGGGAATGTCTGCTTTGTGCGGCAGGGATGCTGGGGGGCTTTCATACTGGTATACCGTTATGATAAAAAACATGCCAGGTCTACAAAAAGTACAGCGGACAATTACACTATAACTGTGCCAGTAATGCTGAAACATGTTTATTTGCTGGTGTTTGTCGCGGGCATGGTACTGTACGGGATTTTCTCGATACTTTACCTGAAAAAACTGGGCGGGGTGACGGAAGGACATCTGATGCTTGGTCTTGTGCTTGCGTTTATTGGGATGGCAGTCGCTTTACTTGCAAGTAAGTGGGGGATTGAAGTCTCGGGTGAGAAAATAGAGATAAAGCAGCTGTTAAAAAGACCGTTTACTATCCAAATATCTGAAATAGAAAAGGCAGAGACGGGCAGCAGGGGCGAGCTGACAGTATTTTATAAGGGGAAAAAGATGGTTATAGTGGACAGGCTGTGCATCAATTATGATAAATTGCGCGATACACTTATTAAATACGATAAGTTAAAGTAAAACTTTATTGATAGGGTGGAACAAATGTTACATCCCCAATAATTGAAGATGAGAAGAAACGACTGAGCTGTTTAAAAAATATGATATTTGTGCGGAGAAAATACATATCATTGAGGATGCCGAGAAAAGAAATATTTTGTGGGAAAAATACTGGAGTACAGGAGACAAAGAGGTCCGGTTATGAAGAAATCAAAAATAATCAAAGAAATCGTAGGTACAAGATTGAAAGAGTATGGCTTTGAATTTGAAAGAACAGAAAGTGCGGGAGTCTGCTTTATGAGGGAAATTGAGGGTTTTACAAGATTTTATGACCCTTCAGACCATAAGGTAAGGCAGCATGTCATGATTCAGGAGAGCCGTTTTGCTAAAGAGATTGTGATACGGTTTTGTACTGATGTGTATGGAAAAGAGGTGTTCCATGATTTGGATTGGCGTAAATTAGTAAAAGAGTATCCAGAACTTACAGGAGGATGGCTCAGCTATTCCGATGAAGTCAGTTACAGGGAGGCATTATATAAGCTGGCAGATATTTTTGAAAAATATGGGCTGGGCTATCTTAGAGAATTGAGTGTAGAAGACCCCGTTATCCCAACAAAAGAAATGGCGGACAATCTGTATGCCAACCATGAATCCCTGGATAAGAGCTTTCAGGAAGAGTTCGGAGTCAGTGCAGGGATAGAAACCGGAGAAGATGTAGATAAGTGCTTTGCGGTGATAAAGGATGCAGTCATATCTGTTAAGGACAAGGAGTATGAGGATGTAAAAGAGAGGCTTTTGAAAACAGCAGCGTTCTTGGGCGAGAGGGCATGTGAGATGCTCTCGCAGAAATGGGCGTTCCCAGATTACTTTAAAACACCGTTGACAGAAACTGTTGATTATAATGGTTATTATGCCTGTAAGCCATTGATTACAATAGTGGCCTGGTGGAAACGTGGATGTGAAGAGAAATATGCGCGAATGCTTGAACATCATAGAGAAGATTTTAAAAAGGCTCTTTCAGACAGACAAAAGGCATAGGTTGGGAAAAATGTAGTTATTATGTAAATTCGTTATACACAAATGTAAAGGAAAAGTATATTATGGAAAAACAAAAGACAAAATTAGGAGCGAGAATTTTATCAAAAGAAGAACTGAATGCAATTCTTCCAAATGCGGAATCCATTGATGAACAGATTGGGGTGTTCCGAGAGAGCATACCATGCGAGAGCGGAGAACAAGGCAATAAACAGTTTGAAACAGAGCAGAAAACAAATAATATCGGGATTATAGGCCGCAGAGGCGCTGGTAAAACTTCGGTTTTAAAAACATTCTATCATAAGCTGAAAAACAAAAATGCTGAAGATGATAAGAAAGACGGGGATATTATTTTGCCAATTATTGTTCCAGAGAATATGTCTTCCGGGACTACGTTAATGGATACAATTTTAGGACGCCTGAAATCCATAGTAGAAGAGAAAATGAAAGAAGAAAAAGAGAAAAAATATTTAGGAGACTGTATTTATTCCGGAAAAGATTCATTGGAAGGGCTGTATAACGAGCTTGTGAAGCAGTACTGTTATATCAAGAAGGACTATCGGGATATTCTGATTCAGCAGTTTACTACAGAGCAGAATTATGTGGACAAAACGAAGAAAGTTTTCAGTTCTGATTCCGAGTTTATTACCATGTTTAATCAGTTTGTGGCGAAATTATTGCAGGGTAAGAAGAATGAAAATTCCATGATGTTTTTATTTATTGATGATGTTGATTTGAGTACAAACAAATGTATGGACATTGTTAGGACACTTCTTGTTTATTTGTCGAATCCGAGAATTGTAACGTTTATTTCAGGAGATATTCAAACCTTTGAAGAGGAACTGACGTTGGAATTTTTACGGCAGGAAGACGCACTAAGAGAAGATGCATTTCGAGAGATTTATTATTCAGTCAATAATACTTTGGAAAGTACTTTATTGGAAAGAAAAAAGCAGCTTGCTTATGAATATCTAAAGAAGATCATACCTCCGGCATACCGCAGAGCGATTCAGTATTGGGATTTAGATGAGAGAGGGAATTATAAAATTACTGGAAATGAGGGCGATGAACAGAAAAGCCTTGTAAAATTATTGACGGAAGTAACAAAAGAGAAGTTGGGAGAAATGTATTTTGTATACAAAGAAAATGATAAAACGGAAAATATGAGACTTGCCTTCCATATGTTTGACGATACCTCCCGGGGATTGAACAATGTTTATAACGTATTGCAGGAAATATATGATTTACAGAAGAAAAAAGAAAATATAACAGAAGCGGAAAAAGAGCTTCTCCACTGGCGTTTGATAGAGACGATGATCGACTCCAAGCCATTATATGCAAAATACAAATCAGATTTACTCAAACATGTCATTGTGCTCGGACAGGGAAGGATAAGGGTTGATTTTGCAAATGCCTATCAGTTGTTATATAGAGAAATAGAGAAGATAGAAACGGAAAATATGGAACCTATGAAGAGTGTGGAGCGATTTGCTATCTACTATCTGATAGATTTTGCGGCGAGATTATTTTCTAAGAAAACCTATAATAATGAAGGCAAGAGTAAATATGGGGAATTAAAAAACAGGATCATACAGGAATATCTTCAGAGCGAAGAGGTAGACGGCAGGATTCCGGTAGAGTGGGAACTGCTTGAATTTTCCAGGATAGAGAACGCGATAAAGAAGAACAATCCGGATAGTCTGATTTTGATAAATATTTTGTCACAGTGTGATTTCGTTTTTGTTTTGCATATTATTCGATGCCTTGGGAGGGCAGAGATATACGCTATATTGGGACAAAAAAATAGTTATTCGGGTAAAGAAGCTGCCTATAAGATAGCATATGCATTCTCAAGAGCGATTCGGGCTGTTAATGAATCTGAGGATGGAATCCAGGATTATCTGGCAGATTTATATATTCAGATGCAGGAAGTGATGTCGAATTTACTTAATAGGCTGTCATTAGATCCATGGATTGTTTATGGAAGACAGCTTGTAAATGATGCCTATATAGAAGACGGCATGCGGCATATGAACGATGAACAGAACCTGGCAGAAAGGAACTTTATGAATGTAGAGAATTATATGGGTGAAGGATATGTGCCAGAAGCGCGTTGGAAATATTTATTATGGGCGGAATATGAGAATGAAAAAGAACGTTACTGGATTTACTATGAGCGAAAATTAAGGGAAAGACCTGATATAGAAATGCAGTTTAGTTTTGACTCCAAAGAAAATGTTCTGACAGGATTAATAAAAGCAATCATGGAGTGGATGAAAAAACTAAATGCTGTAGATAAGTATGAAGTAAAGTCATTAAAATCAGTTGATTATAACAGTTTCTTAGCGGAAAAGGATTGGAAATGGAAGAAGAGAAAACCCGTTTTGGAGGAAATTGATGAGCAAGAGCTGTGGGGTACAACTTATGCAAAAGAAAAAATCAAACCATATCTGGAAAGAAAGAAACATGATATTATTCATGGCATGTGCTCTGGAAGAATGATTTTTAATGCAACCCATTTTTTTGAATCAGATGGGGCAGGGGCATATTCTGAACTAAAAAATTGCGATAAAGGTAAGTCAGGCACAGCGCTTGTATATGGTATAGAATCTAAGGTGAGACGGGTGATGTCCCTGTCAGTAAAGGATGACATGGCAGAACAAATGGAATTCCCTAATGGGCAGTTTTATCTGAGTCTTGAGCAGGTGCTTATCATACAATGTATATTAGAAGAATTTTTGCATCTTCATAAGAGGGTTGTGTATGGAAAAAAAGAAGTAAGAAAACTTTTAATGGAAGTGAAAGAATTGCCGTTAGTGCTTCATACATCTGAATGGGATGAAATAAATACAGAATTGAAAAAGAGAGAAGACGCTTTTTTTGAAGGAGATTCACACTACCTAAGGGATATGGATGCTGAAAAATATGAAGAGAGCGGAAATAGGGAAATAGAGTCAATACGGGAAAAGTATTATGAGCAAAATCAGGAAAAGGCAGTCATGGAGAAATATATAAAAGAATGTATGGGTAAAACCGGAGAAAATAACGAAATGTATATAAAACACCTGGTACAGAAGGCTCAGATAATAAGGAAGAAAAAAGAATTGGAGGAAGGGAAAGCGGTAAGAGATTGGAAGGATTTCGAAGCGAAACTTCAAGAAAAAGTGGAGATATTTATTTTTCAAAGCTATTTAAGGTATCTTCAGGCGAATGAGAGTGAGGCGAAAAAAGCCGGCGCCCGTGCAGAAGACATTGTCAAACTTGCGCAATATATGCTAGATAGCGAAATCAAAGCCGACGAAAGGATTCAAAATGAGGTATATCAGATTATCAGCAAGAAAATTGATATACCAGAGAAAGAATTTGAATTATTATTCTGAGTTAAGAAATAGAGGGTTACTGTAATACGTGGAGGCATTGTTATGAATGATACGATTAACAGGTATTTGGCGATTTTGTGTTATCCTTTTGCATCATTGGATTTCTTTCTGGAGGATTATTTTGAGGAAATCATCCAGGATAATAATGCGGAGAAAAGGCTTCAGGAGGCAATGATACGTCATATTCAGGAAAACTGTAATGTATATTCCTATGATGAAATCTATATGTATCTGGAAAAATGCTATTTATATGATTTAAGGACAAAGCGGTACAAAAATGTGTTTTTGATGTATTTAGACTGTCTTTATAAAATTACACGTTCCATGATATCACAGCGGGATGGAAAAATTGTATTCAAATATTGGGAAAACAGGCAGGATGAAAGCTTTCTCGGAGGATTTGGTGATTCCAATAAAATTTTTTTATTCCATAGTATGAATATGCATATCCCTTTGGATTTTATCGTGATGTTATATATAACTCAGAATCTGAAAAATGATATCAATAGCCTGCAGTACTATTATAACCAGATAGAAGTGGCAGATCAGCAGTTGGATGCGGTGCTCAAATCCGGAGTTGCGGAAAACCATCTCCACAAAGGTGTATCAATCTCTTTTTATGAGGTATGGGAAGTTTTCATGCATCCTCTGGATAGCAATTCAATAAAAGCAATCAAGAATAATGCGATTGAATTTGGAAATCGAAATCAGACATCGGGAGAGAGTCTTTTTTACATTTTAATGGCGGGAATTGTCCGGATCTGGCTTGCGCTGGCGCTAAAAAACATAACATGGAAGAACGATGTTTTGGATAAGCTTGTAGGACGTTTTGCGGATGGTAAAGGACTGAAGGAATTTTATAAGAATCAATGGGGTGGTATGAAAGAGAAAACAGCAAAGGATAAGGTCCTTTCCTATTGTAAGGAACTATGGGACGATATGGTATTACCTTCGCTTCCTAAACGGTCGGAGGAAAGAACAATCATGCAGGAGATTTTTTGTGTCTCGGATGCATTACATACTTCGGATGAATTGATCTTTCTGTTTTACGGAATGAAATATCTGGGAGAATACAGGAACAGGCAGGAAAGCAAGACGAGTGTAAATGAAAAACGAATTATCCAATGCCTTTTGCAATATATACGTATCAAAAATTATTTTTTTGGCTGTATGGTACAAAAGAAGAATGTGAGAGGACTTGATTATTTTCAAAAAGAATATTATGAAAAGGATTCTAAACTGAGTAAATTTTATGCAGCCGTTTCAGGTAGCTTGAATCATAAGAAAGATAAGGTTGCTTATTGGGAGCAGGCTATGAGAAAACAGTTTTACAACCAGAATTTGAAAAAAATTGAATTTCGTGCGTCAATCAATGACAAAGAAGACGGATTCCGGAAAGATGTGAAAGATTTTTTAGAGGCATACCGTAATGTCATCAGGGAGGACTATTGCAGGAAGAATAACGGAAGGTATCAAGTCCGCCGAACATTTCCGAGAGTAGGTTTAGTGTATCATCTCTTAAAGAAAAAAGACAGTACGGTTCCGTACAAATGTTATCTGGATGGCATTGGAGAGAAAGAAAAGTTGCAATTTGGCGTGTTGGAAGAAAAGTATGTGAATCAGATCAGAATTATGCGCAGCTTAAGAAACCGTGTTTCTGGGCTTGACCGTTATATTGTGGGTATTGATGCGGCGAGTCTGGAGAATGCGACTCCTATATGGGTTTTTGCAAAAGCCTATAAAGAAGCCAGGGATAGCTCCATAGAAAAGGTAGGGTATGGGGAAAATAGTATCCAGAGTTTGCGGTTCACCTTCCATGCAGGAGAAGATTTCAGGCATATTTTATCGGGATTGCGCAGAATAGATGAAGCAGTTACATATTTGAAGTTTCATGCGGGAGACCGAATCGGACATGGCACTGCACTTGGTATTTTACCAGAACAATGGCGATATCAAAATCCGTTTGTTGTATTGCCAAGAAGTGAAGCGTTAGATAATTATGTATGGGCGTATCATGTGCTGAGTCAGGATACAGTAGAATGTAATTCTACGTTGATTGCTTATCTGGAAGGAAAAGTATACGAATTGGCAAAAGGGATATATGGAAAAGCGCAGAATATTTCTTTGCAGGTATTGATAGAGGGATATTTAAAAATGTTTGACACAGAGGAAGGCGTTCGTGATAAATGTGTGGAGGCTGAGGACGTCGGATTTTGTGAGGATGTCAGAAATGATACGTGCAACAATATTTTATGGAATGGCGAAATGATCGCATTGGCGCGTCATTGTAAAAAATTCCTTACAGAGATGGAATGTCCAATTCATTATGAGGTGACAAAACAGGATTTACAGATTACCGAAATGCTACAGAAAATATTGTGTCAGAAATTGAGCCGGAAAGGGATTGTCGTAGAAGTGAATCCATCTTCCAATGTGTCAATCGGAGAGGTGGATAAAATTACGGAAAATCAGATTTACAGATTGAACAGACCTGGCGGAGAAGACAATGTAATGGTCTGTATTAATTCTGATGACCCTATGGTATTTCATACCAACGTATCGAATGAATTGGCATATATTTATTACGGGATGTTATATAATGGGATTAGCAGGGAGACAGCGCTGGAGTGGATTGACAGAACTAGAGAATGCGGTATAAAATCTTCTTTTTTGCAGAGAGAAGATACGGATCAGCAAATATATGATGAATTAGAAAAAATTGTGGGGGAATTATGAAGAAACTGCAATGTCTCCCAGAATCACTTTGAAAGAAGTCATAGAATGAGTGTTGCGCCAGCGATCTTTCGGATAAAACCACTTACTTTAGTAAAGCCTTAAAAGTATTTGATGAACTTGATGATGGAGTATGAGTCGGACGTGGGCAGGTTTGCCAGAATGGATATTGCTGGCGGAAAAGTTGGATAAAGTAAACTGGGGCTCAGCACTATTGACTGGGATGGAAAGAGAGGCTTGGTAATGAAGAAATCAAAAATAATCAAAGAAATCGTAGGTACAAGATTGAAAGCGTATGGCTTTGAATTTGAAAGGACAGAAAGTGCGGGAGTCTGCTTTATGAGGGAAATTGAGGGTATTACAAGATTTTATGACCCTTCAGATAATAAGGTAAGGCAGCATGTCATGATTCAGGAGAGCCGTTTTGCTAAAGAGATTGTGATACGGTTTTCTACTGATGTGTATGGAAAAGAGGTGTTCCATGATTTGGATTGGCGTAAATTAGTAAAAGAGTATCCAGAACTTACAGGAGGATGGCTCAGCTATTCCGATGAAGTCAGTTACAGGGAGGCATTGTATAAGCTGGCAGATATTTTTGAAAGATATGGGCTGGACTATCTTGGAGAATTGAGTATAGAAGACCCCGTTATCCCAACAAAAGAAATGGCGGACAATCTATATGCCAACCATGAATCCCTGGATAAAAGCTTTCAGGAAGAGTTCGGAGTCAGTGCAGGGATAGAAACCGAAGAAGATGTAGATAAGTGCTTTGCGGCGATAAAGAATGCAGTCATATCTGTTAAGGACAAGGAGTATGAGGATGTAAAAGAGAGGCTTTTGAAAACAGCAGCGTTCTTGGGCGAGAGGGCATGTGAGATGCTTTCGCAGAAATGGGCGTTCCCAGATTACTTTAAAACACCGTTGACAGAAACTGTTGATTATAATGGTTATTATGCCTGTAAGCCATTGATTACAATAGTGGCCTGGTGGAAACGTGGATGTGAAGAGAAATATGCACGAATGCTTGAACATCATAGAGAAGATTTTAAAAAGGCTCTTTCTAGACAGACAAAAGGTATAGGCTGAAAAATAGCTGTTTTATGAGATTGTAGTGATGAAGAAGAGGAAAAGGGACGTGCCATAATATTTTATATCAGAGGAGGAATGTAACGGATGGAAAAATTAATGCCGGATTACACTGAGAATATAATTGTAGGTGTATTTTGTGATGGGAAATTTGATTGGTATGTGACCGACAAGGAAATCTGGTATTTAGATTATAAGAAAAGAATAAATGGATATAAAGAGATGGGGTTTGATATAAAGGAAGAATGTATTGATAATGAAAGACAAGGTTTATTGATTTTAAATTCAGACAATGCCAATATCTTCCTGGAAAGAATAAAAAATTATAAGTTTGAGACAGAGCAGTTGAGAGAACTTTTGATACAAAGTAAAACCCCGACGGATGATACCTGGCAATTTGATTTCCGGCCCAGCCTGTATGTAAATTTTGATACGCATCAATTGTTTTCTCTTTATTCGGAGCCAGCTTTTTATGAAGATTATGTACCTTCAGGATGGGAAGGGGAAGATTTTGATTTTATGGAGCTAATTCCTGAAAATCAAAGATATTGGATGCGTGAAAATCGTAATGAACTGATAATGGATAAATTAACAGAGACAACTAAGGAGACGGCGTTCAGGCATTATAAAACGATGAAGATGGTTTCCGGCATGGTAAGCTTTGCCGTAGTAGTTTTTGGGATATTTATCCCTTTACTATGCCTTGCAAATATGAAAAATATAATGGTGACGGCAGTAGAAGTCTTTGTCTCGGTTTTTCTTGCATATGCAGGGTTTTGCTTGGGGCGGGAATATCTTGATTATGTAGTGCTGGAAAAATGTGATTTTTATTCTCATCAGTTATTTTTAGGCAGTACGAAAAGCTTGAGCAGGTTCAAAAAGAAGAGACTGAAAATAAAGCTCAACCTTCTAAATACATATTTTGCGCTCGGGTGGTACGAACAGGGGCTTTCTCTGCTGGAAGAACTAAGAAAGGAATGGACGGACTTGCCTGACGCTGAAAGGCTGCGGCTTAGGATGATGGAGGTCAGCTATGCGGCAGAAACAGCGCTGCAGATGTTAGGCTCATACATTGCAGGGTTTTATGATGCTCTGGAATCTGCCGGAAAAGTCTTACACGGAAACGATGCGGCGCAATTGGAGGCGATTGTGCGCCAGAAAGAAAGTCTGTATTGCGGGAAATGGGAGGACGCCCTGGCGATTTTGGAGACGATGGAGAGGAAGAATGTTTACCAGCAGAGCGCGGCGGCATATTGGATGGGGGTATGCTATTTAAAGCTTGGACAGGCTGGCGAGGCGGCGGGGAGATTTGCTTTTGCGGCGGAATACGGAGGGAATTCAAAGTATGCCGCCTGGGCGCAGGAAAGGCTGGATAAATGCGAACCGACAGAGAAAGGAGTGAATGGGAAAAACCTTTAAAAAAGTATAAAAAACGTATCCTGCTGTATGCTTTGTCAGCGGTTATTGTTGCGGGCGCAGGGGGAGCTGCAAAGCATTTTTCCATGTATGGAAAAACCGTGGAGGAAACTTATCGGAAATATTATAATGTCTCAGGAAATGAAGAAGTAGACATTCTGCATGAAGAGAACGTTCCGGGCTGGACAGCAGCCATTGTCAGAGAGGAAAACAAAGTGGTCTACTGTGCGCTGGAGCACAGAGATGGGGAAGAAAGGTACAGGATTCGAAATGCTTTCCAGACTGACACAGCCTTCCTGACTGCCAGACAAAAAGAGAAGGAGCTAAAGCTCTCAAAAAAAGAGGCGGAGGCAGTAGACAGGGTGATGGCTGAATCTGAGGTAAAAAGGACAGTCAATGAATTTTACCTGTCAAATGAGGCATTCAGGGAAGAAAAACTCCCCTATGTGGGAGTCTATTGCAGCCCTATAATAGAGGGGCTTGAGATTCGCGGGCATATGGCGGAGATAGAGGCTGCTGAAGTCAGCAATGAGATGTTTTATATATGGAAAATAGAAAAGGCAGATTATAAAAAAGTGACGGAAGAGGATATAAAAATCATCCATTGAGAAATGAAAAGGCGGGAGGAGGGTATGCCAGAAAGTTTTATGATGGAAAATATGTGAGAAAGAAGGTATAGAAGGGTGGCGAGAGGCGATGAGACAAGCATAGAATTACCATCACCTTGGGTGGAACGGATAGAGGAATATGCAGCAAAAGGCAGAATAATCAGAGGAGGAATGTAATCAATGGAAAAATTAATGCCGGATTACACTGAGAATATAATTGTAGGTGTATTTTATGATGGGAAATTTGATTAGTATGTGACCGACAAGGAAATCTGGTATTTAGATTATAAGAAAAGATCAGATGCATATAAAAAGATAGGATTTGATATGGGAGAAGATGAAGATGGTATTGAGGATGAAAGACAAGGTTTATTGATTTTAAATTCAGACAATGCCAATATCTTCCTGGAAAGAATAGAAAATTATAAGTTTGAGGCAGAGCAGTTGAGAGAACTTTTGATACAAAGTAAAACCCCAACGGATGATACCTGGCAGTTTGATTTCCGGCCCAGCCTGTATGTAAATTTTGATACGCATCAATTGTTTTCTCTTTATTCAGAGCCAGCGTCTTATGAAGATTATGTGCCTTTGGGCTGGGAAGGGGAGTATCTTGATTTTATGGATCTTATTCCTAAAAATCAAAGATATTGGATGCAAGATGGTTATAATGAATTATTAATGGAGGAAGTATGAAAAAAACAATATCAATAATATCAGAAGAGTTTGAAAATGAAAAAACAGGAGAAAAAGTTGAAGGAATAACTATAATAGTTGACGGGGCTTTAAAGGAATTCTTGGATATCATTAAAACACAAAAACCGCAATATAAAAATAATGTTAGTGTTATTCAGGACGCATTAATGCAGGGATTAGAAAAAATTAAAAACAGTATTTAGTACATAACGGACACCAATGGAAAGGTAAGGGTTCAATATAAAATAGAAACGGAGTGATAAGGAGGATGGATAAAAAGCAATTAAAAAATGCTGAAAAGATGGTCAATAAAGCGATTAAGGCAATAGCAAAGGAATATCGTTACAGGGTTGCGTCTTATGAACTTTATAAGAAAAATGGAGACTTTTTTTTGCATACGCATCATTTTCTATGTATGCAAGAGGAAAAACCGCAGATGGTGCTTTGGAATTATATTAAGACATATGAGTCGGACAATCTATTTTGGACAATCTTTGATATGGAGAGTAATATTAAGGAAAGGGAGAGTCTGAGGGCTATAGGGGCATTTGCAATGCCTTCATATAGAATAAGCGAGCATGTGCTGGATGTATCTGAGCCAGTGAATGAGACGGAATTAGCCCGTGAGGTGTTAGACATCGTATCAAGAGAAGAAAACGATTTTCTAAATCTTGTCTCCCATAATGCAGATGTATTTAACAGGAAGATATTGGAAGAAACCGGATTTTTAGATGAAAAATTGATAAAAATGATAGCGTGTATTGAGTTGGGCGATATTGAGAAGGCTGGGAGGATGGCAGAGGAAGAGATAAAGAAAAGAAAAAGCGGCGGCTATGGAAATAATGATAAAGATATATATCAATATATTGTTGAATATTGTACGGCTAAATGCAGAGAGCGCAATGCCGGTTGGAGAAACCATGCTATCAGGTTATTAGGAAAAGTGCGCCGTCCCTGGCAGGCATAAGGGAGGAGATGGGGTATACAATATCAGGCGATTATAAAATTTGGCGCTGTTCAAGCAATAAGAATGTTAGATGAAGGAATAGTCCAAGATGGCTTGTATTCGGATAAGGAAATAGAAAAATACAAGAAACAGGATTTTGAAAATGTTATATATGAACTGACGGATGGGGGATTTGAAAAAACAATACGAAAAATATCGGCAGGGATTATAGATTTATTAGAGTCTAAGCATTATGTGGTTATTACACGAAATTTTAATATTGATATTATTACAGAGTGGGAGCCGGAATTGAAAGTTTTGTGAAATTTATAAAATGAAAAAAGAGACGAAGTTAATGAAAGTAAAAAAATTTAAAAACTTGAATAATAAGCAAATTGAAAATATAGAAAACAGGTTCAAGGTTAATCTTCCGGCGGAATATAAGTCTTTTTTAAAACAAGTCGGAGGAGGAGTTGCAGAGAAGGATGAATCGAATCAAATTACTTTAGACGAAATTGATGAAAGCATTGTTTTAGATGTTTTATACGGAGATGATGAAAATGAAAAAGGAAATATAATATTTTGGATGGAGCAGTTTGAAGGAGAACTGCTTAAAGATGCAATTATAATAGGGGATGACCTTTTGCAGGGATTTATAGTCATGATTTGCAAAGGAGAAAGCCAAGGGATATATTATTGGGATGATTCATGCAATTTTGAATGTTCTGATGATGAAAATAATATGTATTGGATTGCAGATACTTTTGGTGAGTTTTTGAATTTGGTTAATATAGAAGAACGATAAAAGTGAGGTAATGATTTATAATGAAACAATGCGATTGCTGTGAAAGGATAGGAATAAAAATCAATTCTATGGAATTATTTGAAGAGTTACAGAGCTTTTTTGACGGGCAGGTGGAACAAGGCATATTTTCGGAAAAAAGAGTGAGAAAGCCATATTATGTAGGGAGGGACTTTTTAGACACAATAAAATGGTATGCAGATAAATGGTATAAATGTAATGTATGTGGAACCTTATGGGAATTTAAGTATCCGGATTTCCCAACATGTGGTTTTGTCAGAAAGTTTCCGGATGGAAAATATGTAGGAAGGAAGTAGTGAAGGATGGACATTAATCGACCAGTGGAAAATCCGGCATTGCTGGATGCGATGAATCAGTTGAGGCAGGGGAAGGGCAGTGAGGAAGTATTCTTTTCTGAATTGTTTCAGGCAAAATTCCTTTGCCCGGCTCAAGTTGAACGGAAAGATGCTGTTAGAGGAAGAAGGGGGAAAGCATCGGTTGGGGAGGGAAGTACGGTATTCCCGGCAAGCATAAGGGATCAGGAGGGGAATCATTTTCTCATGGCGTTTACCGACTGGCAGGAGCTAAGAAAGTGGTCGGAAGAGAAAAACCTGGAGACATTGGTCTTGACATATGAGGATTATCAGCACATGGTAGTCAATGACGGCTCGCCGTATGCGGGGGCTGTTATTAATCCTTATGGCGCGAACATTGTGCTGAACAGGGATATGCTGCAAAACATCCACCCGGACAAAGTGACCATGCAGGCGGGGGAAGAGGTTATGATCGGGGTGCCGAAAGATTATCTTGTAAAGATGACCGAGGCATTAAAGAGGGAATTTGCAAAACGAAAGGATGTAAAATGCGCCTATTTGTTATGGATGGCGAGAGGCGATGAGACAAGCTATCTGCTGATATTAGATGCGGGTGGGAATGAACAAAAACTGTTTCCTGTGATAGGGGAAATGTGCCAGCCATATTTGGATGGAGAATTTATGGATATGGTGCCGCTTTATTCTCAGTTTGGGCAGAGCGCGGCTGAGAATCAGGAGCCGTTTTATAGACGGGGTTAAGGAGTATGGATAAAAAGCAGTTAAAAGATGCTGAAAAGAAGGTCAACAAAGCGATTAAGGCAATAGCAAAGGAATATTATTACAGAACGGTTTCTTATGATTTTTATAAAAAGAGCGGGGACTTTTTCTTGCATACACATTATTGTATGAAGTTGCAAGAAAAAAAACTACAGTTGGTACTTCGGAATTTTATTAAAACTTATGAGTCGGATAATCTTTTTTGGACAATCTTTGATATGGAGAGCAATATTAAGGAAAGGGAGAGTCTGAGGGTTATAGGGGCATTTACGATGCCATCGTTTGAAATAAGCAAGCATGTGCTGGATGTATCTGAGCCAGTAGATGAGACGGAATTAGCCCGTGAGGTGTTAAAGGTTGCATCAAGAGAAGAAGACGATTTTCTAAATCTTGTCTCCCATAATGCATATGCATTTAACAGGAAGATATTGGAAGAAACCGGATATTTAGATGAAAAATTGATAAAAATGATAGCGTGTATTGAGTTGGGCGATATTGAGAAAGCTGGGAGGATGGCAGAGGAAGAGATAAAGAAAAGAAAAAGCGGCGGTTTTGGGAATAATGATAAAGATATATATCAATATATTGTTGAATATTGTACAGCTAAATGCAGAGAGCATAATGCCGGTTGGAGAAACCATGCTATCAGGTTATTAGGAAAGCTGAGGCATGTGGGTACTGTGAGCAATAAAGATATATGAAAAAAGGATAGCTCTGAGAAATATTTTTGATACCAGGGAGAATAAAAGAGGAGCACTGCCGTGAGGAGGAAATCTGATATATATTTCAAAAGTAAAAGCGAGGTGGTTCAAATGAAACAATGCGATTGCTGTGAAAGGATAGGAGTGGAAGTTAATTCCATAAAGTTATTCGAGGAGCTGAAACTTTTTTTTGAAGAGCAGGTAGAACAAGGCATATTTTCAGAAACAAAAGTAAAGGAACCATTCTATGTGTGGAAAAATAATTGCTTTGATAAAATGAAATGGTATGCAGATAAATGGTATAAATGTAATGTGTGCGGAACTTTATGGGAATTTGATTATCCGGATTTTCCGACATGTGGTTTTGTCAGAAAGTTTCCGGATGGAAAATATACAGGAAAGGAAGTAGTGAAGGGCGGATGCTAATCAGCTAGTGGAAAATCCGTCATTGCTGGACGGGTCGAATCGGGGGATGAGAATCATGGAGAAAGAAATAGATGAAAAGAGCTGTGGACAGAAGAGGCGTTGCAAGATGCTGAAGAGTGGAAAAAATGCAGAGAAAAAGGAAAGCTGCTCTTGTCGATGACGGAATGATGTATAGGTTTATTGTAAAGGGGCAGGCGTAAAGGTGACGGTGTATGAGGATGACATAGAAGTAAGATTGCTGTGAAGGAGTCGGCATTGCCAGCAGCGGGGGAAAAGAAAGATGAATTATATAAATCAATTGAAACGTATGAATGAAAATATGTTTATTCAGGAAATCGCTCTAAATGAATTGCGTATTTATTTTTACATAGATGATTCTACAATTGATCCGGAAATATATTATAAGATGCAGCAGGAAGGGAAACAATTTCACATTTTTAGGGTAGTAAGGGGAAAAGAGGAAGAAACCGCAACATTCCACGAGGAAAAACAGGCATACTTATTTTTAGGCATTTTAGCTCTTTTTGACGGAGAACTTGTTCCTGTACCAAATGAGCTTTTGGAAATAGATGAAAGTGATGAAAGCGATTTGCTCTATTTGAAAAAGGTTGTATTGAAATATATTGATTCCAAATATTTTTCTATTAACGCAATTAGAAGAAATGCAATATGCCTTCTAAAAGATAGTGCATACAGAATTTATTTTGTGGATTGCCATGGGAAAAAGCATCTTATATCAGTGGATGAAGATTTAGGCAGAGGGATAGGGATTATGGCGAACTATGCATGGATTCTGCAATGTATTTCAAAACATATGAAGAAGTGGAGAGTCAGATGGAACGATGAAGTGTTGCATGTCGTTAAAGAAATATTGGATGTTGTGTAAATGACAAACAATATGAAAATGGGAAGTATGGCAGAAAGAATAATTGGGAGATGATGAATATGTTAATGGAACAAGCTACAACTGTAAGAAAAGAATGGAGCGCAGTTTGTGATAGTGTTATTCATGAAAAGCCTAAATTTATAAAGCGTACAAAGGATAAGATGTGGTTTTCTAACTTGGAAACAATATCTGTTTTTTTAGAAACGTACTGTTATACTGTTACAAAATATATTGAAAGCGATGATTCTGTCACTTTATCTCTTAATGAAATTGATCTTGTAGAAAATGGTAAAGATGAGCAGGATGCACGTCTAAATATGGGTAAGGCTATATTAGAATATGCTTTGGAATATTATAATGAATATGAAATGTATTCTCATAGTTCCAATAGAAAGAAACATATTCCCTATATTTTTAAGGCATTGATTATAGATAATCCAGAAAAGATAGGAGATATGTTGCAATGCCAAGATGGAAAGAACTGAAATTTTGATGTTCAAGATGTATATGAGAATTCAGGTATTATAAAACAATGAAGGAGATGGGAAATGCAATCAGGAAGTGCAGCTTTGTATTATAATGTTGATAAAGGTTTTATTATTGGCTCTGAAACGACAATAAAAGGCAGTGTTATCCGAACAATAATACAACCTGTATCTGTGAAAAAAGAACCTGTATCAGCTAATGAGTTGGGCAATGCCATTTTGGAAGGATTGGAGATATCTCGGAAAGCAGTGCCAATAGAACATTCGGATATTAAAGATTTTAAATTTTGGCAGATTATGGGCATAAAAGGATTTGCGGCATTCAGTAAAAAATTTCAGTGTATTGATATTTTTGAGACTGAAAAATGTATATGCTTTTTAAAAATGATTGGAGATACGGATGGGGGCTATAGTTATCCGGAAGATGATTCTGCTATAGAGATGCCGTTGAATACTGCTGCGGAACAAGTTGGAATTATTGTAAAAGATATGCTGTCCGAAGAATCTGCAGAGCAAAGCGATGAGCTGTCAGCATTAAATACGATATATGGTAATGTAGTCAGGTATGCCAGACCGCATGATGATTTTATAGATATGGGGGATGGGCATACGGATGCCTATCAAATATATGCATATGAAAGAGACAGCAGAAATTATATTGCGTTTCTGATAGATAGCGGTTATTTAGACTATACAGAAAATTCAGTAAAACAAAGATGGCGGGAAATATATGGTGAGTTAGAGAAATTTGAATATAAAAAAGTATGTGAAACGCCATTAAGAATTCAAATATACGGAAAAAGTAAAACAACAGCTATATATTCTCATTTATATCAAGATGGGGAAGGGATGCTTGAGATATTATCTGAATTAAATGAATCAATACTTTCCAAAGAAGAACAGGAAAAAATTAAAGAAGAATTTAAAAGGATTATTGATTCAGTAAATATCATGGCGGAATAAAAGGTACGAAATCTATAAAGAATGGAGATGATAGATGTATGTCTGAGATAAATATCAAAGTAACAAAGGATAAAAACGAAGTTAAGTACGTTTCTATTATAAAAAGAGCTGCGAATAAAAGCATAGCTGAGATTAAAGAGAAACTTTGTGATAATACATATGTCTTGTCTTGTGATTCGACGGATATAGATGGGATGATAAAGATGAATGAAATTATAAGCTTATTACAAGGGGCAGGCGCAAAGGTGATCGTATATGAGAATGATGTAGAAGTGAGCAAAAAGTTTTTGGAGAATTTAATAGAGTCTCATTTTGATACGGAAAAATTTTTAGATGAAATGGATGAACATTTATGGGCTTAGAGTTTTATAGGGCAGAAACGCAGGGTAAGATTGATTATAGTGAAAGATATTGCTCAGGGCTTTGGAGTGCAAACAGAAAATATTTGCAATAGGAGATTAGTTTTAAGACAACAGTTATATCAATACAGAAATGGGAGGATGTTTATGGCAGTAGGTTTTAAAGTGAAATATTATTGGTATCAGATTGGGAGTGGGGAACTGTTACATTCTTTCTTTTCAACAATCTGCTTTCGCTTGGAAAATAGACAATGGGGGAGCGGATATCCGTATTTAATGAACGAATTGTATCAGGGTGAACTAAAAAGAAATCATATTGAAAACGCAGTTAAGGAACTAAAGAACATAAAAAAGGCATTGAAGAAATTTCGCCCATCGGAGGTTGTTTGGGATATAGATGATTTAAACGCAAAGCCGCCTTGGGGAGATAATATCAGTCCAGAAATCAAAAACCTTTCCATGTATTTTGTGACAAGTGAAGGGGAAGATTTGATTGACATGATGGAAAAGGCACTGATGAGGGCTAAAGATTTGGAGGAATCTTTATACATAGATACGCTGTAGAAAACACAGCAGGGTGATAAAAATATGAAATAGATTTAGAGAAATTGTTTGAGTGCGGATACCTGGACGGGAAAAGAGTTAAAGCTGATGTCATAAGAATTGATATGGAGTTTGTTTTATGAAGAAAAAAATTTATAGAATGGCAGTGTTCCTGGCTCTTGTTGTTTGTTTAGAAGGATGCATGAGCAGAGAAAGATATATGCTGAATTGGTTCAGGACGGAGCAAGAAAGTTCAGATAAGAGAATGGAAGAGATAATAGAAATCTTTGAGGAAAAAGACGCAGGAAAATTAAAGGAGATGTTTTCAAAAAAGGCAGTATTAGAAACTGAAGACTTAGATGAACAGATTGAGAGCCTGATAGAATGTTACAGCGGGGATTTAGTAGAATTTGATGGGGGATGTGACTCAGCAAGCCAAAACAGACATGGAAAGAAAAAGCTGAATATTTTTGGAAAGTATAAGGTTATAACAACGGAAGAAGAATATAGAATTTTCTTTAGCGAGTGGGTAAAAGAGTATGAGGAACCTGAAAAAATAGGGATATATAATATAGGCATTGTAAAAGAAGAGGTTTGGGAACAAGAGGATTTTATGTGGGACAATGAAAAAATGGGTGCGTTTGTATATGTGGAGTAGAAAAGGATGAGGTACGGCGTTGCCAGTGCCGCAACGGCGTAGGAGGCATAAAGATGGTACACATTTTTACATATATCTGGACGATGATTTCAACATCTATAATAGCTTTGTATGACGGCAGTGAGTGTTATGATGGCATGTATTTGCCCGGGTGGCTGAAGATTATTTTGGTTCTGCCTGTCAGAAAGGAAAAACGGATACCTAAATATATTGTAGTGGTTCATGGAATCATACAGATTTTTACGGTGTTATGGCTCGCTATATTAAAATTATTTATGAAAGGAGTTCGTCGGGGTATCCCTGCGGGTATGTTTTGGCAATTTTGTGGGATGGAGAGTATCTGTCCTATTGTCTGGCGGAGCGCAAAAACACAGAATATGGGAGGAGATACAGAATTGCCGATGCACTATAAGAGAGTTTTTTGAGTCAAATGCAATCGCCCGGAAATATTTTTCTTATGTGGGAGTGTCTTGCAATCCAAACATATATGAGCTTGAAATAGATGGAGAAAGGGTAGAGGTTTTAAGAAAAGAGAGGGTTGGAGGGTGGATACTTTATGTATTCAGCCATGAAACAAGAATGGAAGGAGCTAATCATTTACCATATGAGAAGAAAATCAAATCGAATGTATAAAAAAATCATGGATGCAGAAGTGGAACGGAAAAAAGGGTTTAAAAGCATGGATGACATCTATTCCTTTGAGAAAAAGTATAATATTTTGCTGCCTGAAGAATATGAAGAGTTCTTGCTGAACTATGGAAGTGGATATATAAAAGCTGATTACTGCTATACGGCTTTGGAGAATACGCCGCTGACACCAGAGAGCGGGTATCAGTCGGTGGATTATTTTTACGGCAGCGATATAGTTGGCAATATGGATGTGTTTTTGGAAGAACTAAACGGACAATTATTACCAATTGCGGATGCAGGGGGAGGAGATTTTATCTGCATCGGTGTAAAAGATGAATACAAATGGAAGGTGTATTACTGGATGCACGAAGGAAAGAGCAGTGTCTTGGGGGATAATCTATATTTGATTGCCAATACTTTTGGCGAGTTCATCAAGAGATTTGAGGAACGCAGTTTGGAAACGGAAATTGATCTGGATGATGTAGAACTGATTTTGGATGATGACCTTTTGGATTAATTTTTGCATGGGCAGGCAGGGATAATGTGGAAAGATTTTATAGACAAGATAAAAGAAGAAGTGGGAAAATATGGTGAAGTGCTTAATGAAGGCGCTGATGATACAGTGGTTGAAACCTTGAGCAGAGAGGTGAAAAGTCGTTTTGCTCTGGAAGTGCCTCAAGGGTATTCTGATGTTTTAAAATACATAAATGGCTTGGAATTTAATGGGTACATCTTATATGGGATTGATGAAGAAATCGGCAATGGATGTCCGGAACAGCCGGTACATGGAATAATGGAGATGAATGTTATCTGGCATGAGAACGAAGAGCAAAAAATATATTTGTTTCTTGGAGAGAGCAATATTTCGTGGTATGTATACAAAGTAGATACAGATGAGTATTTGGAATTGGACAATCCATCAGGAAGTATTGTAGAAAGATATGGCAGTTTTGTGGAAATGCTTGGTCATATGCTGGAAGAAAGTCTGCTGTAGGGTTTGATAAAATACCGGATTCAAGATGCAGAAAAAGGAATTCTTGAAGACGGGGATTTGTATTATACAGATAAACCTCAGACTCAACTGTTAAGCCAGCTTAAATCGGATTTGGAAAAGTATTATTTGAGTGATTGAAAAAGATTTTAGTTTGTATAAAGGAATTAAGAGATGAACACCGATAGAAAGATAAAAGATATTTTAGATTGTATTTCAAAGCAAATCGATTTTAAAGAAATTTATGCCGGAATAGAGATTCAGGCGGGCGATGATGTGCTCTGCATAAATAAATTTTTGACGGATGCAGAAATTGAGGACGCATTGAAAGAGTATTATGATTTCTGGGGATATGACATAATTCCGATTGCTGTGACAGATTATGATGATTATATTTGTCTGTATTATAAGGATGATTCGGATAATCCGTCAATTATTTGTTGGAATTATGAGCTGGCATTAGAAAATGAAAAAGAAGGGATTGTATTTTTGTACACTGAGGGTAATATGAGCCAATTTGAAACTGCATTAAAACATGCTCTTTTATAGAAAGCCTGTGGCAGGTTCTAATGAAAAATCCGGGATGGCTCAAAGGAGGCGGCGAATATGTTATTAGATATTACAGCTCCAATTGTGCCTTTTGTAGGGCTTGGGGGAATTAATTTATATAGTACAAGGGAAGAATTGTGCAGTTTGCTGTCACAGGAAAATGTCCAGATGATGGTAATGAATGGAAAATGGATTCGATATGATATTGAAAACAGTATTGAACTTTTCTTTCATCTTAAGAATGACAGGCTGTTTCGAATAACGACATTGGACAATTATCAAGGGAGGTTATTTGAAGGGATAGGTGTTGGAACTACTGAGGAAGAAATGTTGGAAATTGAGCCATCGTTTGTATATGATGATTTTGAGGAAACGTGGGAGTCTGATAAAGGTGTATTTGTAGAAATGGATGCAGAAACGAATAAGGTCAGGTGGATTTCTGTATATATACCGGAATTGGACTCAGAGAATTTTGATAGCGGCAAATGGTGAAAGGGATGTTCATAATATTTTTGATGCAGTAATGTAACTCGAGGTCAATTTTATACTGTTCGAGGTCAGATGCTCATATAAAATGTTTATTATGTTATAATAATTTCAAATGGGATGCAAGAGTATTCAGTACAGCAAGAAATTCCTTCTGTCGGTCAGGAGGAAATTTTTCGACGGTGATTTTGATTCTTTCGGATATTGATGCGTCATCATCAGGGTACACGAAGATATCGCACAAAAGGGCCTGCGGAGTGACTTCCAGGACTTTGGCGATACTGCATACACAATCTAAAGAAACCTGAGATGAACCTTTTTCTATCCGGTTCATAAAACTGGGGGAGATATGGATTGAGTCAGCTAACTTTTTTTGTGTCATGTTTTTGGACTCACGGACATATCTGATTCTTTCTCCTACTTCCATACAGCGGTATCCTCCTTCGATACATATATTGTAACAATAGTTACAAAAAATGAAAAATTACTTATATGCAACAGATTTACAAATATGAAATTAGAATGTACTATAAAAAGAAAAGGCAGGTATAGTACAATGTTATATGATGAGGTGGAGGTAGCAGCGATTAAGCTGGCGCTGTACAATGTAGATGTTTTTGGTGAGGCAGAAAAAGGAATACTGATAAAAAGTATTACCTGGCTTAAGGAATTTTATGATAAAAGTGGAGATGACATATATCTGCAGAAAGCAATTTGGCATATATATGCATATCTTGAGTTAGGTTTCCCATTTGAGAGCGGGACAGAGGAATTCCAGGCTGTCTTAGAGCGGATGGGAAAAGAGGCAGAAGAGGTATTTCCGGAATCCAGATATTTTTATCGAAAATTAAAGTTGAATAAGACGAATGTCCGCAACCTTCTTGGGAAATGGAATTCACGACTTCAATCTATGAAAGTGGAAGAAGTAGTGTCGGATATTATAGAGAAGGTTCAGGAAAAGAAGGAAGGAGAATATGTATACCATTCTGGAAAAGTAATAAAGGAGACGAAAGAGAAGACGTTATGGGAACACACTTTTAAGCTATTTGTGAAGCAGGATGAAGCAGTATTTTATGATATTAATAAGAATAAGCATTATGTACTGACGGAGAGACGGACGGATGGTAAAGATAGCGATTGTTGATGATGATCCAGATATGCTGTTGATGATTCGGGAGACTATGGCGAAGATTGCTGCAAATATAGAATTGGAAACTGCAGTGTTCGAGACCGCGGAAGCATTCTTGGATGAAATGATGCTAGGAAATGAGTTTGATATTTTGCTGACAGATATAGGGTTGCCGGATATGAATGGGATAGAACTTGGAAGAATGGTACGGGAGAAATGGCCGGGTATGTATCTTGTGTTTCTAACTTCTTATTCGGAATATGCGGTGGAGAGTTATTCTATAGATGCGGATCAATATATATTAAAGAATCAGATGAGCGACAGGCTTTGGAAGGTGATGAATCATCTTATCGTGAAGCGGAATGCAGAGAGAGGCAGTTATCGAGTTGCTACTACGGCGGAAGATGATATTTCGGAAAGGCGGATTATATACTGTGATGAGATTATACTTATCAGAAAATTGAAATCATCAAAATATGTGGAATATATCACGACAACCGGACGCTATAGGGAACGCATTACATTAGATGCTGTAAAGAATCAGCTCCCAGGGGAAGAATTTATCATGGTAGACCGGAGCTATATCGTAAATATAAAGCACATTATCAAAATGAACAACCACATCATATATCTAAGAAGTGACCAGCAAGTGTCGGTCAGCAGATCCTATTTTACTAAAGTGAAGCAGCAGATTCATGATTACGGCAGGAGGAGATGATGGGAGAAATACTTCTTTGGGGAGCTCAAGTGATCATTGCGTTATTTGAAGTGTGGCTGTGTTATCAATTTCTTTTTATTACAGTATTGGAAAATGATTGCCTGGATAGAAAAGAAAGAATGATAGAGTGTGGGAATATTGTAGTTGTAGGCATGATGCTGGCGGCTAATCGAAGTATATTATATTTTTCTTATGTGGCTTTTTTTATATGTATTGCGGTGACAAGTATTTGTCTCATTTGGATATTAAAACGAGAGATTGTGTTAAATATAGGGCTTGTGACATTATATTTTTCATTAGTCTCATTGTTGGATTTTTTGCTTGCTTTTATCAGTATGGTGTTTTTGCAGCAGCAGTTTGAACATAAGGTTTATCTCACTGCTTCATTTTGGCAGGTTTTCATACTTATTATTTCGCGCCTGATTATTTTTGTGACTTTTTCTGAAGCGGCCCGTCGGAAAGTTATAGAAATCAATATTCGGGATTATAAGAAGATTTTGATTTCCGGGAGTATGGTGTTTTGTGTCATCTTAAGACGTTACCACCATTTTTTGAGTAAGATGGTAGAAGGTGAATTAGAGATGGCCGGTGGGAGTACAGGCTTTTCTTTAGCGGTATTGGTGGCGGCGATATTATTTACAGGGATGATATTACTAAAAAATAAGGAAATACAGAAAGAACATGCATTTCTAATCTCAAGAGATGAGATGGTGGAGCAAAAATACCAGGAAATGGCACAGCTAATAGAAAAGAACAGAGAATTGGTCCATGATATTAATAATCATCTGGTCATACTGAACGGATATGCGCAGGAAGGAGAATGCGAGAAGATTCGGCTATATATAAAGAAAATAAGTGATAATCTGTTCGGCGAAGATATAGAAGTATGGTCAGGAAATAAGACATTAGATATGCTGTTGAGCCAGAAAAACAGCGTATCAGAGAAGCTGGGAATAAAATTCGATGTTGAAATTGTTCAGTTTGCAAGATTGCCTTTTACAGACAATCAAATATGTGCATTGTTTGGCAATCTTTTAGATAATGCGCTGGAAGCTTGTGAGCGGATGAAGGGCAGTGAACGCTGGATACGGATAAAGCTGGAAAGGCATAATCGGATGCTTTTTATTGAAATCAGCAATAGTATTGAGGAGAAGCCGGTTAGAGACAGCGTCGGATGGGTTACTTCTAAACGGAATGACGGTACTCACGGATACGGCTTAAAAAGTGCAGAACGGGTAGTACAAGAATATGGAGGTATTATGTCACATCAAGTGTCAGAGCATATATTCAGCACGAACCTGACATTTTTTGATGTGGATAAAGCATAATATAATAATTAAGAATGGAGGACGGCAGATATGCAGAAAAAAGAAACTTTAGAATGTGCAGGTAACTTGTTTGAAGAAATGGAAGAAATGAAAAAATTAATTTCTGATGAAGACAGTACAATGCCCTATAGTACAAGCACTAGACTTTGCGGCGCATTTCTGACAATTTACTGCTGCTAATATCAACAGACCTGGAGGGGCGGAATGATTTACATTCTGCCCCTCGAGTCATTTAAAGAAATAGCGGAGGATACAGCATGAGATACGATAGCAGTTATTTGTCAGAGAGGCAGTATATCTCGGATAGTGAGAGTGAATATGATTGGCAGAGAGTAGAGTATTGGAGACAGATGCTCGGAAAGAATACATTTCAAAATATGTTGAAAAGCTTTCCGGAGTTTGAAGAGTATCTGCGGCAGTCGCTTTATACTGTGAGGACAGATGAGAAAAAATGCGGCGATACGAAAAAGTTATCCGGTATGCTTAAGGGGTATGTCGAATCGGCAGTTAAAAAGGGTGATAAGATATCTTATACAGAATTTGCGATACTTTTATTAAAAAGGCGTTTGCAGAGGCAGAGGTTACAAGGATTCTTTTCCGAGGAGATATATCGTGATTTTGCCAGTCATCTGAATGCACAGTTGCAGAGTATTTACATGAGAAGCTTTATTGTGAATCTGCATGAGTGCAGGCAAAAGGGAATGCTTAAGGGGGCAGATACAAAAGAAGAATATGAGTATTTTTGTACTCACATAGCAGACGATGCTCATAATATAAAACAATTATTTGAGCACTACCCGGTTTTGTGCCGATGTATAGAAGAAAAGATTGGGCATATGGTTGATTATTATGAGGAGATATTAAAGTGTTTCCGGCAGGATCGAAAGGATATATCAGCAGAGCTTTTAGGCGGCGGAGCAGAATGTAAGATTATAAAAATCAGCGGTAATTTTTCAGATGTACATAATCAAGGGAAGCAGGTGTTAAAATTTGGCCTGGACAATGGAGCAGAGATTCTCTACAAACCTCATTCTATGGAAAATGAAAAGAAATATCATAAGATATTAAGGAAACTTGCTGATATCACAGGGATTGGACAGTATGATTACCCATTTATATCCTATGAAACCCATAGTTGGAGTACGGTTGTCAGATATGGGACTTGTGAATCGGAAGAGGAGCTTGGAAGATATTACCAAAGGCTGGGCGTTCAGATATTCCTGGTATATCTTTTGGGGACAAAGGATCTGCACAGTGAGAATGTGATTGCGCATGGAGAATATCCGGTCCTGATAGATCTTGAAACGTTGGTCAATATTACTTTTAATAAAAAACGTGTAACGGCGAACGAAGAGATATGTTATGAGTTGGCACAATCGGTTCTTTACTCCGGGCTTTTGCCGTTTTTTTCGTGGAATTATGATGGAGGAGGCGTCAATAGCAGTGGAATCAGCGGGATGGAAGGACAGATCTATCCATTCAAGGTTCCGCAGGTCATCAATGAGGGTACTTCTGAAATGTATATAGATTACTGTTACCCGGAGTCGGAAAAGAGTGAGAATCTGGCAACGGTCAATGGTGAGTTTCAAAGTCCATCGAGATACAGCGACAAGCTTTTGGATGGATTTCGCAGAGCATATCAGGAAGTACTCCGCAGAAAAGACGAGTTCCATGTTCTTCTTGAGGAATTGAGAGGGACAAAAAGCCGTTTCCTATTGGCGGATACTCAGAGATATGCAATGCTTTTATCTGGTTCTTATCATCCGTCTTTGCTTATGGACGGCGCTGACAGAGAGATTTTCTTGTGGGGGATGTGGAATGGAAGACAGGAAAGGGAAAGGGACATTATAAAAAGTGAAGTGAGAGATTTGCTGGAAGGGGATGTGCCTTATTATTTCTATCGGCTGAATGGAACGGCGCTTTATAGTTCCAGAGGCGATAAGTTGGGAGGGTATTTTGAAAGAACGGCCATGGATATCCTGCATGACAGGCTTTCTTTTTTGAACGAAGAGGATATGGATAAGCAGTGTGGATATATCAGATTGTCGCTGGCACTTATGCCGGAAAGTGTGGAGAGCTGCATAAACCGGGTCTACCCTGCGAAAGATATCGACGAAAAGCAGGGGAGTGCGAATAGGAAGCTTGTATGTAAGATGTTAACAGAACGTTTGCTTAAATACGCAGTTTGGAATCAAGACAGAACACAGGTAAGCTGGTTTAAGGTTCAGATGTCTGCTTATGGAAAACAGACATGGAACATTTCCCCTATGGACATGTATCTCTATGATGGACTGGCAGGGATGCTCCTGATATTTTCCAGTTTAAAGAAGGCAGAAAAAGGAGAAGAAGTTCAACGTATCACGGATACACTGGAAAGCATGTTGTTTAGTTATACCGATGTATGCAGTGAATCTTTGAGCAATCTCGATACTTCAAATACAGGTGCGTATGAGGGTGAGAGCTCTATCGTGTATACATATCTGTTGGTTTATCATAAAACCGGAGATAATAAATATCTGGAATATGGGAAACGACATGCAAAGATTGTGGAAAAGTTATTAAAAAAGGATGACAAATATGATTTGCTCTCTGGAAATGCCGGGGCGGCGATGGTGCTTTTAAAGTTGTATGAAGTCACATCAGAGGACATTTATCTGCAAATGGCGGAAGAGGCAGTAGATGTGTTGATGGATAATGCCATAAAGCAAAAAACAGGTATTGGATGGAAGGTAGAAAAGGGAATACCGCCTATGGCAGGAATGGCACATGGAAACAGTGGTGTGTTGATGGCTGCGATTGCACTGTGGAATAAGACTGGGAAGGAAAAGTACCAGGAGTTTGCAAAAGAGGTATGGGCTTATGAGAATACACTGTATGATCCAAGGACTAATAACTGGCGTGATGTCCGCGGGGAAGATGAAAAGGATACGGTGGGGGCAGTTGCGTGGTGTCATGGTGCAGCGGGAGTTTTACTGTCAAGAATGTACTGTTATCAGAATGTGTGTACAAATGAATGGCAGGAACGTATGAAGAACGATATGGAATGTGCCTATGAAAAAGTAAGAGGATATTGGATTCGGGACAGCTATAGCTTGTGTCACGGAACATGCGGGAATCTCTGGATATTGAATCAGGCGGCTAAGATTATGGGGGATACGCCAATACAATATAATGTGGCGGATCATGTAAAGTTTCTTCCTCAGGAAGAGATAAATCCCGGACTTATGAATGGGTATGGGGGTGTGTTGTATTATCTTAGGAATCTTGTATAAGGGAGACTTGTAAGGTTATTTTTATGCTACAAATAATACAAGAATTGTGCTATACTGGGAGAAGAATTTTTGCTACAAATACATATAACGTAGAAAAATAAGGAGGGCGTAGTCAGGTGAAGGTACAATCAAATAATTATCCTATAAATGTGCAGTATCCTGCGGGCGGAGGAGACAGCCGGAAGAAAACGGTGAATGCAGGTGATTTTCAATGCAATACAAAAGTCAAGGTGCAGGATACTGAGAACAGATATCTTGTTTCAGAGAAAAAGAATGAGATATTAAATAAGTTTCCGGCATTGACAGAAGAAAAGCTGGATCAGATAGCAAGGGATTATGATATTGAGAATATGAATGAAGAAGAGCTTTTCGAGCTGGCAGGGAAACTGGCCGAAGACGGTGTGATACCGCCCAGACCGGAAGATAATGGATTGAATCAAATCGTAGTGTTCCCAAAGGAGCTTTATGATGCGATCTTAAGTGGGGAGATGCCGCAGCCGGCAGGCGTAGTGCGGGAGGCATCGGGATTTTTGTATTCGGTAAATGCATCTTCCGGCGAGATGGGATTTAGTTATCCTAAATTTGGCGTCCGGAGCCTGCAATATAACCTGGAGATGTGCCAGAATGCTTTTAAGCGTTTTGAAGAGTATTATACAGGTGAAGAGCTTGAACGTCAGATTCAGCTTACGAACAGTAAGGCGCGTTTTTTAGAATTTGCACAGATGCTCGTTGATTATAGAGAAGGAACAGCATGAAAAAGAGGAAGATGAAAAATAAAGAAATAATCAAAGTATCAGTAATCATCCCTGTTTACAATGCAGGAGAATATATTGGTCAGATGTTGGAATCTGTCTTGACGCAAAGTATGCGGGAGATAGAAGTTATATGTGTAAATGATGGTTCTACTGACAATTCGTGTGAAGTGATCGGTGAATTTATGAGTAAAGATTCAAGGATCACACTTTTGGAACAGCAGAATATAAATGCAGGTTCTGCAAGAAACCGCGGGCTTTCCAGGGCAAGGGGAAAATATGTGGTCTTTTGGGATGCGGATGATAAGTTTGACCGGAGGGCATTGGAGCTTATGTGCCGGAAGATGCAGAAGACACGGGCTGACATATGTGTATGCGGTGTCTGTGAATTTACACAGGACGGGAAGGTGTATGAGACGAATGGGTACTTAAAGACGGCGTTTTTGCCGGATAAAGACCCATTTAATAAGTTTGATCTGTGTGATGCGATTTTTAGTTTTGGGTCAAACGTAGTCTGGAATAAGATGTTTAGAAGAAAGTTCCTTGCAGATCATCATCTGCGCTTCCAGGAGATTCGTCAGGCAAATGATACGGCATTTGTCATGAGGGCATTGTATTTGGCAGACAGGATTACCTTCGTTGACAGATTTCTTGCATTTTACCGGACGGACAATGCGGACAGTCTTACCGGGAAATCATCCGAGACTGTTTTTTGCCCCTACGAGTCTTATCTGTATACGTTGCAGGAGCTTGAGAAGGAACCGGAATTTGAACTTGTGAAAAAAGGTTTTCGCAATAAAGCGGCTAAGGGGATGTTCCGGGCCTTGAATATCCAGACGTCTTTTAATTCTTATGAAGTGTTGTATGATTTCCTGCAGAGAGAGGGGTTTGAGCATCTTGGATTAACGGAGTGCAGGAAAGAAGATATGGAAGAGGAATGGATATGTACCGATTTGGAACGGATACGGATGATGTCTGCCGAAGAGTTCCTGCTCTGTAAGGCCAATGAGAGGCGGTCAGACCGCGACCAGCTCAAATATACGCTGCGGAGAGTCCGCAGAAGGCTTGCAATTTTACTTGCAGTAAACGAGAGATTGAAGAATATAAAAGGTTTAAGGTCTTACAGGGAGAAGGTAAGATGAAGATAGTGATTGCGGGGGCAGGATATGTGGGGATGTCCTTGGCAGTATTATTGTCCCGGAATCATGAAGTGACGGTGGTGGATACGGATCTTTCGAAGGTAAGACAGATCAATAATGGGATATCGCCCATAAAAGATTCCGATATCGAGCGTTTCTTTGCGGAGGGCGGACTTGATCTGACAGCAGTACCGGAGGGCAGGGCGGGAGAGGAGGCTTACAGAGAGGCACATTTTGCTGTCATAGCTACACCGACAGATTATGATGCCCAAAAGAACTATTTTGATACGTCTTTGGTAGAGAAGGCGGCAGAGGAGGTGATGCGAGTCTCGAAAGATGCGGTAATCGTCATCAAGTCTACGGTCCCGGTAGGGTATACGGAAAGTCTCAGCCGGAGATTGGGAACAGAGAGGGTACTGTTCAGCCCGGAGTTTTTGAGGGAGGGACATGCGCTTAGGGACAATCTTTACCCTTCAAGGATTATTGTGGGAGTGCCCCGGAAAAATGGGGAGACAATGAAAAATGCTGCTGTATTTGCCGGGCTTTTGCAGGAGGGAGCCTTAAAGGAGGATGTGCCTGTGATAATTACAGGGGCATCCGAGGCGGAGGCTGTTAAGCTTTTTGCCAATACTTATCTGGCGCTTCGCATTAGTTTTTTTAATGAGCTGGATACTTATGCGGAGATGAGAGGGCTGGATACGAAGCAGATGATCGAGGGAGTATGCCTTGACCCGCGTATAGGGGATTATTACAATAATCCTTCCTTTGGGTACGGGGGATACTGTCTTCCCAAGGATACCAAACAATTGCTGGCCAATTACAAGGATGTCCCGGAAAATATCATCGGGGCGATTGTGGAGTCGAACAGGACAAGAAAAGATTTTGTGGCGGAGCAGGTATTAAAAAGAGTAAGCGGTAAATCAAAAGGGCAGGCCACGGTGGGAATCTATCGACTGACGATGAAGATTCACTCGGACAATTTCAGACAGTCGTCGGTTCTTGGCATCATAAAGCGTCTGAAGCAAAAAGAGATGAAGATCATAATCTATGAGCCGGGACTGGATGAGGAGTTGTTTATGGGATGTGAAAGTATAGCGTCCCTTGAAGAATTTAAAGAACGCTGCGATGTGATAATTGCGAACCGGCAATCGGAAGAACTTGCGGATTGCAGGGAGAAAGTGTATACCAGGGATATTTATGGGAAGGATGAATAAGTAGGATTAAGTATTTCCCTATAATTTTATTGAATGAAAGGAAGATGAATATGGCTGTATTACATTTGACAAAGGAGAATTTTAAAGAAGAAGTATTGGAGGCATCTGTTCCGGTGCTGGTAGACTTTTGGGCGACATGGTGCGGACCGTGTCAGATGATCGGTCCGGTGATCGAAGAGATTGCGGGCGAAGTTACAGATGCGAAGATCTGCAAGGTAGATGTGGATGAGCAGTCAGAATTGGCGAGACAGTATAAAGTATTGTCTATCCCTACGCTGATGGTGTTTAAGAACGGAGAGCTGGTGAAGCGTGAGAGCGGAGCAAAGCCGAAGGAAGAGATTCTTGAGATGTTGAAATAGAACATTCCCATTTTTTCATTGATTTTTCTGTCGGGTGCACTTATAATAGATATAGTATAAGCTAATGCTTACAGGGACAGACATCATGGAGGTGGTAAATTTGATCGGTGGTATTTACACACAGAGCCTTTATTTTAACAATAATCCGTATCGATATGCAGTGCGGGGAACAGAAGGGACGGCCGGGGCTTTGGCGGCGGGAAAAGCGGAACAGGCGGAGCAAGCCCAGGCGGCAGGTAAGGCCGGAAAAGTAGTGGCAGTGAGCCGTGCGGCGAATCCGGGCGTACCGGTGGAGCCGGTAGATCCGGTTCCGGTTGTCTCTAACGAGACTTCCAGCGGAATCGGGCGGATGCTTCCTTTTATGCGAAAGGGGGCTGACCCGGTGGAGATGGCGGTGCGTATGCGTATCCAGCAGTATGACCCGTCACAGGAGAGTGCGCAGGCAGCTAAGCAGACAGTGCCGGACGGAGCAGAGGATGCGGCAGCTAAGCAGGCGGTGCCGGAAGGAGAGGAGAACGGGATCGAGGGTATCATGAAGACTGTCGAGGAGGGAGAATGCCAGACTTGCAAGGAGCGTAAGTATCAGGACGGCTCGGACGACCCGGGAGTATCCTTTAAGACAGCATCCCACATCGCACCGGAGCAGGCAGCTTCAACAGTGAAGGGTCATGAGATGGAGCATGTAGTCAGAGAGCAGGCGAAGGCAGTGCGTGAGGACCGCAGGGTAGTGAGCCAGAATGTAACGATTCATACGGATATCTGCCCGGAGTGCGGTGATGTGTATGTATCCGGCGGTACGACCAGGACGGTGACAGCGGCGAATCCGCAGCCGGAACAGTCCGGACAGACGGCGAATGACATGTATAAGCCGTTCTTTGCGGTTGCTTAAAGTCAGTACACGAATTGACATTGGTTTTATAGCGGTATCGGCGAGGAAAAGCTGATGCCGTTATTTTGCGCTCGGAGACAAAAAAGGAGGAGCATAAGCTTTGCGCAGATATTATCTTGCCCCGTTGGAGGGAATTACGACATATATTTTCCGCAATGCGTACCACAGGCATTTTGCCCCGATGGACAAGTATTTCACACCATTTTTTGTTCCCCACAGTAAGAGAGGGTTCAGTGCGAAAGAGAAGCGGGAGATATTGCCGGAGAATAACGAGGGGCTGTATCTGGTCCCCCAGATTATGAGCAATCATGCCGAGGATTGTTTAAATACGATCAGAAAGCTAAAAGAGTATGGGTACAAGGAGATCAATCTGAATATGGGATGTCCGTCAAAGACGGTGGTGTCAAAGGGGAGGGGATCTGGATTCCTGGCATTTCCGGAGGAGCTTGACCGCTTTCTTGATGCGGTGTTTGAAGGAGCCGGGAATATGGGTGTGAGAATCTCTATAAAAACCCGTCTTGGTAAAGACGAGCCGGAGGAGTTCTATCGCATCCTTGAGATATATAACCGGTATCCTGTTGAAGAGCTGATCGTCCATCCCAGGGTGCAGAAGGATTTTTATAAAAACGAACCCAACTTCGAGATGTTCGCTTACGTGCAGGAGAACAGCAACCCTCCGGTCTGCTATAACGGGGATATCTTTACCCCGGAAAAGTGCAAGAAGATCCAACAGGATTTTCCGAAGGTCAATGCTTTCATGATGGGGCGAGGCATCCTTAGGAATCCGCTGCTTTTGGAGCAGATAAAGGGAGAAGCGGAGGAGAAAAAAGCGCAGGCAGCGAAGCTTGGCGGATTTCACTCTCAACTCTATGAAGATTACCGGGCGCTTGGTATGGGGGATAAGAACGTACTGTTCAAGATGAAGGAGCTTTGGTGTTATCTGGGGCAGGCTTTCCCGGGATATGAGAAGACACTTAAAAAAATCCGCAAGGCGGAGCGGTTAGACAGATATGAGGCGGCAGTGGAAGAAATGCTGTAAATTCCTTTACATTTAACCCGTCATGAAATATAATGAAAAAAGTTGGTTTGGAAGGAGATATACGCGATGGAAGATGTGAGAAAAAAAGTATATGAAGCGCTGGATAAGATGAAGATTAAATATGAAGTCGTGGAGCACGAGCCGGTCTACACCATGGAGGATATGGACAGGCTGGGGCTTACGAAGAAGGGTACGCTGTGTAAGAACTTGTTTTTGCGGGACTCTAAGGGAAAGCGGCATTTTCTTGTGACGGCGGATGAGAACACGAAGGTTGACCTGAAAGCGCTCAGCAAGAAGCTCGGTGCCGGGAATTTAAGTTTTGCTTCCGAGGAGAGACTGGAAAAGTATCTGGGGCTTAAGCAGGGGAGTGTCACTCCTTTTGGTCTTATGAATGACACGGATCACGCGGTAGAATTTTTTATCGACAAGAGTTTGAGCAGGTGCAAGAGCCTAGGTATCCATCCTCTTGAGAATACGGCGACCGTGTTCATCTCATACAAGGATCTGGATAAATTCTTATGGAGTCTGGATGTAGACGTGATACCGGTGAGATTTTAAACTTATGTGAGGATTGTTATGGAGCAGCAACAATATCATTATACAGAAAACTCTGGCTCTGTGAAGAAGCCGGAGAACAGATTTCTTCGTATCTGGGGGCCTGTACTTATAAAGTGGGGGGTCGGTATGGGGGTGTCCATGCTTGCGATGATGATCTATATGCCGGATGCGTCAAGGTCAGCGGGGCTTGCGGCGGAAGCGGCTGAGGAGCTGATGAGGTATGCGACGCCGATTGAAGGGATCGCAGCCTTTTTGACGATTCCAATTCTTTTGGTCATGTTTCATCAGGACACGATCAAGGAAAAGCTTTTAGGTCTTGCCGCTAATAAGAAAGCATCTCTCTGGAAATATGCGGCTATTCTGGTGATGACGGCGGCTATGACGCTGGGGCTTAATAACCTGATCGAGCTTGGCGGGCTGATGAAGGTGAGTGAAGAGTATGAGGATACGATGAATTCCTTGTATGCAGCGCCTTTCCCCATGCAGATTTTGTGCTTGGGGATATTGATCCCTATCTGTGAGGAGCTGGTGTTTCGGGGATTGATGTTTCGCAGGTTACGTCAGGGCGGTACTTTTATGGCAGCAGCGCTTTACTCGTCTTTTGTATTCGGATTTCTTCATGTGAATATGGTGCAGATGCTCTATGGATTTATTCTTGGGTTTACATTCTGCTATCTGTATGAGAAATACGGTTCAGTGAAAGCGCCTGTATTCGCCCATATCGTGTCTAATATCCTGTCGGTTGTGCTCACAGAGTTTCATGCTATGGAGTGGATGTCGGCGAAACCCATTCGGATAGGAACAATTACGGTCGCCTGCGCCAGTGCGGCATCAGCTATGTATGTATTGATTCAGAGGATTGAAGAACAACCGCGAAAAATGGACATTACAGTGTAGACTTAAAATCTGGCAGCGGTGAAAGCTGCCAGATTTTTAGATATTTACAAACGAGGAAAAAAGTAGTATAGTAGTTTTAAAATTGAAGGAAAGGATTATTGATATGAGACAACAGAAGTTAGAGCACCGTTTCGGGCTGTATCGTCCGGAGTTCGAGCATGATAACTGCGGAATCGGTGCGATTGTGAATGTAAAAGGCAAAAAGACCCACGGCACAGTGGCAGATGCCTTGAAGATTGTTGAAAACTTAGAACATAGAGCTGGCAAAGATGCCGAAGGTGAGACAGGAGACGGTGTTGGAATCTTGTTACAGATTTCTCACAAGTTTTTCTCTAAGGTCTGTAAACCTCTCGGCATCTTTTTAGGTTCAGAGAGAGATTATGGCGTAGGCATGTTTTTCTTTCCCCAGGATGAACTGAAACGAAATCAGGCGAAAAAGATCTTTGAAGTTATTGTAAAAAAGGAAGGAATGAGATTCCTTGGGTGGCGTGAGGTGCCGGTGAAAGCGCAAGTGCTTGGAAGCCGTGCAGTGGAGTGTATGCCTTGCATTATGCAGGGTTTTATCGAGAGACCGAAGAGGGCTGCGAGAGGGATTGATTTTGACCGGAGGCTTTATGTGGTGCGCCGTGTATTCGAACAGAGCAGTGATGACACGTATGTTGCATCATTGTCGAGCCGCACGATTGCTTATAAGGGAATGTTTTTAGTGGGGCAGCTCCGCTCCTTTTTTGAAGATCTGCAGAGCCCGGATTATGATTCTGCGATTGCGCTGGTTCACTCCAGATTCAGCACGAATACGAACCCTAGTTGGGAGCGTGCACATCCGAATCGATTTATTGTGCATAATGGTGAGATTAACACCATCCGGGGTAATGCAGACAAGATGCAGGCGAGAGAGGAGAATATGGAATCCAAATACCTCAAAGGTGAGCTCCACAAAGTTCTTCCGGCAATCAACATCTCAGGTTCCGATTCGGCGATGCTTGACAATGCTATAGAATTTATGGTTATGAGTGGTATGGAGCTTCCTTTGGCGGTTATGATCGCCATTCCGGAGCCGTGGTCGAATACAAAGAATCTGTCCCAGAAGAAAAAGGACTTTTATCAGTATTATGCGACGATGATGGAGCCGTGGGACGGCCCTGCATCTATTTTGTTCAGCGACGGGGACTGTATGGGCGCGGTACTTGACAGAAATGGGCTGCGGCCATCCAGATATTACATTACGGATGATGATACTTTGATTCTCTCCTCAGAGGTGGGAGTGCTGGATATCGATCCGGCGAAGATAATAGTGAAAGAGCGGCTTCATCCGGGGAAAATGCTGCTTGTGGATACGGTAAAGGGAAAAGTGATCGATGATGAGGAGTTAAAAGAACTCTATGCCGATCGTCAGCCTTATGGAGAATGGCTTGACAGTAATCTGTTGGAGCTTAAAGATCTAAAGATTCCGAATAAAAGTGTGCCATCGTACTCAGCAGAAGAGTGCAGGAGGCTGCAGAAAGCTTTTGGGTATTCTTATGAGGAAGTGAAGTCTTCAATATTAAATATGGCTCTGAACGGAAGCGAGGGAACGGCGGCTATGGGAATCGATGCGCCTTTGGCAGTTCTTTCCGGTGAGCGCCAGAATCTATTCGGGTATTTTAAGCAGTTGTTTGCGCAGGTGACGAACCCTCCGATCGATGCGATCCGTGAGGAGATAGTTACCTCTACGACGGTCTATATCGGGGAAGATGGGAATCTTTTGGAGGAAAAGGCGGAAAACTGCAAGATGCTGAAAGTTGACAATCCGATCCTTACGAATACGGACTTGCTGAAGATTAAAAATATGAAGGCAGAAGGGTTTAAAGTAGCGGAAATCCCTATCGTATACTATAAAAATTCAGGTCTTGAGAAAGCGATAGATTATCTGTTTGTTGAAGTGGACCGTGCAATACGGGGCGGGGCCAATATATTGATCCTGTCTGACAGAGGTGTGGACGAATATCACGTGGCAATGCCTTCCCTGCTTGCATTATCCGGACTGCAGCAGCATTTGGTGCGCACAAAGAAGAGAACATCCGTAGCAATCATTCTGGAGACAGGAGAGCCCAGGGAGGTACATCATTTTGCGACTCTGTTAGGCTATGGGGCTTGCGCAGTCAATCCGTATCTTGCTCATGAGACTATCCGTCAGTTGATTGATACAAATGTGTTACAGAAAGATTTCTATGCGGCTGTTGATGATTATAACCATGCGGTTCTTGGCGGTATCGTGAAGATTGCTTCTAAGATGGGGATCTCTACAATCCAATCCTATCAGGGAGCTAAAATTTTCGAGGCGATTGGTCTTAAGGAGACATTTATACAGAAATATTTTACAGACACAGTAAGCTGTGTGGGAGGTATTGGAATTGAAGAAATTGCAGAAGACTATGTGGCGAAACATTCTGAAGCGTTTGATCCGCTGGGTCTTGAAGTTGATTTCTCCCTTAACAGTGTAGGACAGCATAAGTCTAAGAGCGGCGGTGAGAAACATCTTTATAACCCACAGACGATTCATATGCTCCAGCAGGCGACAAGACGGGGGGACTACGGATTATTCAAGCAGTACACGGATATGGTGAATGCGGAAGGAGCGCATATTAATCTCAGAGGACAGCTTGCGTTTAATTATCCTTCAAAAGGAGTTCCGATTGACGAAGTTGAGAGTGTGGATGCTATTGTTACTAGGTTTAAGACCGGTGCTATGTCTTATGGATCGATTTCGAAGGAAGCTCATGAGACTTTGGCAATTGCTATGAACCAGCTCCACGGAAAGTCTAACAGTGGAGAGGGCGGAGAGGAGATAGACCGTCTTGGCACCAATCGCTGCTCTGCCATCAAGCAGGTGGCGTCCGGGCGTTTCGGTGTTACATCAAGATATCTTGTGAGTGCCAGGGAGATTCAGATCAAGATGGCACAGGGAGCTAAGCCTGGTGAGGGCGGCCATCTCCCGGGGGGAAAGGTGTATCCCTGGATTGCAAAGACCAGGCATTCTACACCTGGAGTGAGTCTTATATCACCGCCGCCCCATCATGATATCTACTCGATTGAAGATTTGGCGCAGCTTATCTATGATTGCAAGAATGCCAATAAAGATGCCCGTATTTCCGTAAAGCTAGTCTCTGAGGCCGGTGTGGGTACAGTGGCTGCCGGTGTGGCAAAGGCAGGAGCAGGATTGATATTGATCTCTGGCTATGATGGTGGGACAGGCGCAGCGCCGAAAAGCTCTATACATAATGCCGGGCTTCCGTGGGAACTTGGCCTTGCAGAGACTCATCAGACGTTGATTCAAAATGGACTGAGGGAGCGGGTGAGAATTGAGACGGATGGTAAGCTGATGAACGGGCGTGATGTGGCCATCGCTGCCATTCTCGGTGCGGAAGAATTCGGCTTTGCTACGGCTCCTCTGGTTACGATGGGATGTGTGATGATGCGGGTCTGCAACCTTGATACATGTCCGGTAGGCGTAGCCACTCAGAATCCGAAGCTTCGTAAGAGATTTACAGGAAAGCCGGAATATGTGGTGAATTTTATGAGATTTATTGCGGAAGATCTGAGAGAGCATATGGCGCGGCTTGGCGTCCGCACGATTGACGAGTTGGTAGGAAGGACGGATCTTTTGAAGGTGAAAGAGAAGCCACTTTCAAACCGGGCGGCAGCGTTGGATCTGTCCCAGATCCTTTACAATCCATATGAGGGAACAAAAGTGCCGATGACGTTCAATCCGAAAAAAGTGTTTGATTTTGAGCTTGAAAAGACTTTGGATGAGAAAGTTCTTGTGAGAAAGCTTCTCCCGGCATTGGAAAAAAAGCAGAAGAAGAGTATTGAGGTGGATGTAAGCAATACGAATCGGACTTTCGGGACAATCTTTGGATCGGAGATTACAAGGCGGTATCCGGAGGGGCTTGATGAGGACAGTTATACGGTGAAGTGTAAAGGTGCAGGAGGGCAGTCTTTCGGCGCATTTATACCCAAAGGACTTACATTGGAGCTTGTAGGAGACAGCAATGATTATTTTGGAAAAGGGCTGTCCGGCGGCAAACTGATCGTCTATCCTCCGAAGGGTGTGAAGTATAAGCATGATGAGAACATTATTATCGGAAATGTAGCACTTTATGGAGCTACAAGCGGCAAAGCGTTTGTCAACGGTGTTGCAGGTGAACGTTTTGCGGTCCGGAATTCCGGTGCAACGGCTGTAGTGGAAGGTGTGGGTGATCATGGGTGCGAGTACATGACAGGAGGATGTGTAGCAATATTAGGAAAGACCGGGAAAAACTTTGCGGCAGGAATGAGCGGAGGAGTTGCTTACGTGCTGGATGAGGACAGCAGTCTATATCAGAATGTGAATAAGCAGATGGTGCTTTTACAGAAGGTGACGTCTAAGTATGATGTGAATGAACTGAAAAGTATGATCGAGGAGCATACAGCGTGTACGGACTCCGAAGTCGGAAAACAGATTTTAAACCATTTTACAGAATATCTGCCGAAGTTTAAAAAGATCATACCGATGGATTATGAAAAGATGATGACGAGGATCCTTCAGATGGAGGAGCAGGGAATGAGCAGCGAGCAGGCAAAAATAGAAGCATTTTATGAGATAAAGGAAGAAAAATTATAGGAGGTGAGTGAGATGGGAAAAGCAACAGGATTTATGGATTACGTAAGGCAGGATAAAAAGGCGGAGATGCCCAAATCAAGAATTAAGCATTTTCAGGAATTTCACACACCTCTTTTGAAAGAAGAGCAGCAGCGCCAGGGTGCGCGGTGTATGTCCTGCGGTGTACCGTTCTGCCAATCCGGTCAGACGATCATGGGAATGACAAGCGGCTGTCCGCTGCACAATCTGGTGCCGGAGTGGAATGACCTGATTTATCATGGCAATTGGGAAGAGGCATATTTCAGGCTGAAAAAGACAAATAATTTTCCGGAATTTACTTCCAGAGTGTGTCCGGCGCTCTGTGAGGCGGCATGTACCTGCAGTCTTAATGGAGATGCGGTATCTACAAAAGCCAATGAATACGGAATTATTGAAAATGCTTATGAAAAAGGCTACGCTGCTGCAAAGCCTGTAAAGGTGCGGACAGGGAAGAAGGTGGCTGTCATTGGCTCGGGTCCTTCCGGGTTAGCGGCAGCAGACCTGTTAAACCGGAGGGGGCATAGTGTGACTGTCTTTGAACGAGAAGATAAGGTTGGAGGGCTTTTGCGCTATGGAATCCCGAATATGAAGTTGGAAAAACAGATTATCGACCGCAAGGTTCGGATAATGGAAGAAGAAGGAATTACTTTTGTGACAAACTGCAATGTGGGAAAAGAGAAAAAGGTTTCTTCTATTATAAAAGAGTTTGACAGGGTGATTCTTTGCTGCGGGGCATCGAAACCTAGGGATATTAAAGCAGCAGGAAGAGATGCCGGAGGAATCTGCTTTGCAGTGGACTTTTTGAAATCTACGACAAAAGCTCTTTGGGCGAATGATATGAAGCTAAAGGACGGCACTTATATATCCGCGAAAGGGAAAAAAGTAATGGTCATCGGAGGCGGAGATACAGGGAATGACTGTGTGGGTACCTCTATGCGGCATGGGGCAAAATCGGTGCTCCAGCTTGAGATGATGCCGAAAGCGCCGGATGAAAGGACGGAATTGAATCCGTGGCCGGAATGGCCGAGAGTCTGTAAGACAGATTATGGTCAGGAGGAGGCAGCGGCAGTGTTCGGCCACGATCCGAGGGTATACCAGACGACGGTAAAAGAATTTCATAAGGATAAGAACAATAATGTCTGTAAGGCGACACTAGTGAAACTGGAGCCGAAAAAGGATGAAAAAAGCGGCCGCATGGTGATGGCAGAGATTGCCGGAAGCGAATATACAGTGGAAGTTGATCTGGTCCTGATCGCGGCAGGCTTCCTTGGAAGCGAAAAGTATGTAACAGACGCTTTCGGCGTCGCTGTAAATGAAAGAACAAATGTAGCGACGCAGGAAGGGAAATATTGTACAAATGTGAAAAATGTATTTGCAGCAGGAGATATGCACCGAGGACAGTCATTGGTGGTATGGGCAATCCGGGAAGGGCGCGAAGTGGCGAGGGAAGTGGATATCAGCCTGATGGGATATACAAATCTGGATATACAGTAGACATTGTGTATCAGGACTGTTACAAAAAAACACAATAAAATATGTGATAAAGATATTGCAAAAATAAATTGAAAGAGTTATAATCATACCAGATATGGGTGTTTTGCGTCCATAGAATACATATTTTGAGGATGATTTTATAATGAAAAGATTTGGGACAAGGGTATTGACCGCTGTAATAGCAGGTTCATTGATTGTTATGCCTGTTTCGGCTGCACCTACAACAGTGGATGAACTAAAGAAGAGTAAAGAATCTGCACAGGGAGAAGTGAGTTCCTTGAAAGCTCAGCTCACTAAGATTATCGGTAAGATAGACAAGCTTGAGAGAGACTTGATCAAGACAAGCAAAGAGATTGATACGGTAACTGTTGAGCTCGGTGATGCGAAGGAGCAGGAAAAGCAGCAGTATGAAGATATGAAGCTTCGTATCAGATATATGTACGAGCAGGGAGATGCAAGTGCTCTTGAGGCACTGATGAGTGCAAAGGATTTTTCTGACCTTATGAATAAGGCGGAATACGTACAGAAAGTTCATGCATATGACAGGCAGAAGTTGAATGAGTATATTGAAACCAAGGAAAAGGTTACAACTCTTAAGACGAAGCTTGAAAAAGAAAAAAAAGATATGGAAGGTATGCAGACAGAATATGAGACAAAAGAAGATGAGCTGAACGATATGATTGTCTCAAAGCGTGCAGAAGTTGCAGATTTGGATCTGCAGTTGCAGGAAGCAGTGGCAGAGGCGGCGCGAAAGGCGGAGGAAGAAGAAAGAGCCCGTCGCGAGGAAGAGGAGCGCAAGGCCAAAGAAAAAGAGATGCAGGCAGGCGGCGGTGCTGTGTCTGACAACAATGGGAACAGCGGTACAGTTAGCGGCGACGAAAGCAGTGGAAATGAGACATCCGGAAGCAGGAGTGATGATACAGATACCCCGAGAGAAGACAACAGCGGCAATAATGATACTTCATCAGGAGGCGGAGCTGCTGCAGCGAGTGCAATCGTCAGTGCGGCTTACGGACAGCTTAATGTGCCGTATGTTTATGGAGGAGCAAGTCCGTCCGGATTTGACTGTTCAGGTCTTGTGATGTATTGTCATCGTGCGGCAGGAATCAGCCTTGGACATTCATCAGGCTCACAGGGAAGCGGCGGAAAGAGTGTTTCCAGTCCCCAGCCGGGAGATGTAGTATGTTATGCGGGACATGTCGGCATCTACATAGGAGGCGGCAAGATGATACATGCGCCGCGTACGGGAGATGTTGTTAAGATTGCCAGTGTTTCCAGTGTTCGCGGTGGAGCGGCATGGTATAGAAGGTATTGGTAGACTTTGGGCGGTAGTGATACCGTCCATTTTTTATTAAAAAACTATTGCCTGATTTTGAATTTTTTGGAAATTCGGGTAAAAACATTGAAAAAGAATAAAAAATGTAGTATCCTGTCTTTGAGTATGCGGGGGCGTATAACAAGATAACAGTATAATTAATAGGATGGGTGAAGATATGAAAAGACGTTTCTTACAGACACTCATTACGACGTTCGTGATGAGTTCTTTAATTGTGACGCCTGTTCTGGCTACACCTCAGGACGATGTAAAGTCGCTCGAACAAAAGAAAAGTCAGGCAGAGGCACAGGCGAACAATGTCAACAATGAACTGGTAGGCCTTCTTGTAGATTACGATGCATTACAAAAGGATATGCAGACACAGGAAAAGAGAATTGGCGATGCAGAGACCGACCTTAAGGATGCAGAGGCAAAAGAAAAGCAGCAGTATGAAGATATGAAGCTTCGTATTAAGTATATGTACGAAGAAGGGAACGCAGGGTTTCTTTCCGCGCTTATTCGTGCAGAGTCTTATGCAGACTTGGTTAGTAAAGCAGAGTATGTACAGAAGGTACACGACTATGATCGTAAGATGCTGGATGAGTATGTTGAGACAAAGAATGAAGTCGCAGAGTTAAAAGATAATCTGGAAGAGGGCCAGGCGGAAATGCAGGCATTGTCAGACGAGATGGTAGTGCAGAAGGAGAATCTTGAGACTACATTGACTCAGATGAGAAGCCAGATTGAAGATTTTGACAGTCAGCTTGTGCAGGCGAAAGAAGCAGCGGCGGAAGAACTGAGACGAATCGAAGCAGAACAGAGAGCTGCGGAGGAAGCCGAAGCGGCAGCGCGACAGCAGCAGGAAGCCGAAGAAGCAGCGGCGGCTGCGGCAGAACAACAGGCACAGGAAGACTCACAGCAGAAAGAAGACGATGCGTCTAAGGATGATCAAGCAAGTTCAAAACCGTCGGATACATCAGACGATAAGAAAGATGAGGGTCAAAAAGAAGAATCTAAGCCGAAGCCATCCAAACCGTCAGAGAATGATACTGATCAAGAAGGCGGCAAGGATGATGCCAAGGACGATCAAGACGACGACGGTGATAAGCAGGACGATAAGACGGATAACGTCCCTGCGGCAAAGCCGGGCAATGCAGCTTTAGGCCAACAGATTGCGGATATGGGCTGCAACTATATTGGTAATAAATATGTGTACGGAGGCACAAGCCTGACAAACGGAATCGATTGTTCGGGATTTGTTCAGCAGATACATAAAAAATTTGGTATCTCAACACCGAGAACATCAGGCGCAATTCGAAGCGGCGGGAAATCTGTAAGCTACGCAGACAGGATGCCGGGAGATGTGATCTGTTACAGCGGACATGTGGGCATCTATATCGGGAATAATAAAATTGTCCATGCATCTAACAGTGCACCTTATCCCAGAGGAGGGATTAAAATTACTTCCCCGGCGAACTATCGAACTGTTCTGGCTGTAAGAAGATACTGGTAAGTGAATATAGATTTAAAGGGCAGGTCAGAGATGGCCTGTCTTTTTGGCAGCAATTTTCTTGAAAGGTGTTGAAATTAGTGGACGACTGTGCTATCATAGTTCTGTTACAATAAACACGTATAGTTTGCCCGAGAGTGGTGCTGGTTTATGATTCAACTAGTTTCGAAGGCTTATATCTATGCGGAAGTAAAACCAAGTGGAGGGAAATAATATGAGCGTTATTTCAATGAAACAACTTTTAGAAGCAGGTGTTCATTTCGGACATCAGACAAGAAGATGGAATCCTAAGATGGCTCCGTACATTTATACAGAGAGGAATGGCATCTACATCATTGACTTACAGAAATCTGTAGGAAAGGTAGATGAGGCATATCAGGCAGTAGCTGATGTGGCAGCAGAAGGCGGCACCATTTTGTTTGTAGGTACAAAAAAGCAGGCACAGGATGCAATCAAGACTGAGGCTGAGCGCTGCGGTATGTATTATGTGAATGAGAGATGGTTGGGCGGTATGCTGACAAACTTTAAGACGATCAAGAGCAGAATCGCCCGTCTTAAGGATATTGAGAGAATGTCAGAGGACGGAACCTTCGACGTTCTTCCGAAAAAAGAAGTTATCCAGCTTAGGAAAGAGTGGGAAAAGCTTGAGAAGAACCTTGGCGGAATCAAAGATATGAAGAAGATTCCGGACGCTATCTTTGTAGTTGATCCTAAGAAGGAGAGAATCTGTGTACAGGAGGCACATTCTCTTGGAATTACTCTTATCGGTATCGCTGATACCAACTGTGACCCGGAGGAGCTTGACTATGTAATCCCGGGCAACGATGACGCAATCCGTGCAGTTAAACTTATCGTTTCCAAGATGGCTGATGCAGTCGTAGAGGCTAATCAGGGAATGACAGGCGACGACGAGGCGTATTATGAGGAGGCAGCAGAGGAAGTAGAGGCTGCAGAAGAGTAAGAAGCGATTTTAGGAGGAAAGAAAGATGGCAATTACAGCTAGTATGGTAAAAGAGTTAAGAGAGATGACAGGCGCAGGCATGATGGACTGCAAGAAGGCTCTTAACGAGACAAACGGCAATATGGACGAGGCCGTAGAGTTCTTAAGAAAGAACGGTGAGGCGAAGGCAGTTAAGAAAGCCGGAAGAATCGCAGCAGAAGGTATCGTTATGGCTGATGTTGTTGATGACAAGAAGGCGGCAATCGTAGAAGTTAACTCAGAGACAGATTTCGTGGCGAAGAACGATGAGTTCAAAGAGTTTGTTGCAAATGTTGTAAAACAGGCTCTTGAGACATCTTCCGCAGACATGGATGCATTCCTTGCAGAGAGCTGGGTTGCAGATTCATCCCAGACAGTGAAGGATGCCCTTGTTGCTAAGATTGCAAGGATTGGCGAGAACTTAAACATCAGAAGATTCGAGAAGTTAGAGTCTGACGGATGTATCGTATCCTATATCCATGGCGGCGGACGTATCGGCGTGCTTGTAGATGCTGATACAGATGTAGTGAATGATGAGGTGAAGAAGTGCCTCAGAAACGTAGCGATGCAGATTGCGGCTATGACGCCGAAGTATGTATCCCGCGACGAGGTATCCCAGGATTACCTTGACAAAGAGAAAGAGATTCTTCTTGCACAGGCAAAGCAGGAGAACCCGAACAAGCCGGACAACATCATTGAGAAGATGATTATCGGACGTCTGAACAAAGAGCTTAAAGAAGTGTGCCTGTTAGACCAGGTATACGTTCAGGACGGCGACCTTACCGTAGGCAAGTATGTGGAGAAGGTTGCGAAGGAGAACGGCGCAAATCTTAGTGTTAAGAGATTCATCCGCTTTGAGACAGGTGAAGGTATTGAGAAGAAGAAAGAAGACTTTGCAGCGGAAGTTGCAGCGCAGATGGCTGGGAACTAGAGACTGATATTATGATGAAAACCCTTGTAAATGGTATGTTCGTACTGTTTACAGGGGTTTTGTATAGAGGAGGTAGCATTATTTATGAAGATCGAAATTGATACTCATTCGCATACTCTTGTCAGTGGCCATGCATACAATACAATTCGGGAGATGGCACATATGGCGGCTGAAAAGGGTTTGAGAGGGCTGGCAATTACAGAACATGCACCGAAGATGCCGGGAAGTGTTGGATTATACTATTTCCAGAATCTAAGAGTTGTCCCGAGAGAAATGTATGGGATTCAGCTACTTTTTGGGGCAGAACTTAATATTATGGACAGAGAAGGCACGATCGACCTGCCAGAGTCTTTGGTTGAAGAATTGGATATTTCTATTGCGAGTATACATCCGCCGTGTTTTGATGGAGAGCGGACAAGAGAAGTCATTACAGAAACATACTTGAATGTTATGAAAAAGGATTGTGTGGATATCATTGGACATCCGGATGACGGGAGATTTCCGGTAGATTATGAACGATTTGTAAAGACGGCGAAGGACACGGGAACTTTGCTGGAGGTGAATAACGGCTCTTTAAACCCTGAGGGTTTTCGGAAGAATACGAAAGAGAACTCAAAAAGGATGCTTGAATACTGTAAAGAATATGGGGCAATGGTGGTACTTGGGACAGATGCACATGTGGACGTATCGATTGGAGATTACCGGTATGTTACGGAGGTTCTTGAGGAGACGCATTTCCCGGAAGAATTGATTGCGAATACTTCTCTTGAGAAGCTTGTCTCCTGTCTAAAACACAGCAGAAAACATAATCGGTAAAAAGCTATAGACTTCATAAATTCACTGTGTTAAAATGTAACCGTAATCATTTGTTACAAAAGGAGATTTCTGATATGAGTAAAAAGATTAGGACTGAGGCAGTAGATTATCTCTTTCGTGCAATACTGAGCCTGGAGGATAAAGAAGAATGTTATACATTTTTCGAAGATATCTGTACAATTAATGAGTTGCTTTCTTTATCGCAAAGATTTGAAGTGGCAAAGATGTTAAGAGAGCGTAAGACGTATCTTGAGATAGCAGAAAAAACCGGTGCTTCTACAGCGACGATCAGTCGTGTGAACCGTTCGCTGAATTATGGGAATGACGGTTATGATATGGTATTTGAAAGAATTGATAAGTGATTAAATCCAATTTTATATAGTGATATAAAAAAGAAATAAGAATTACTTCCTATTTCTTTTTTCTGTCTTTGCGGCTGTCGTCTGTATCAAATTCATCAATGAGCTTCTGCATCAGAAGCTTTTTTACATAGATATCAAAACTCAGGCTGCAGATAAAAGCGAAAATCTGCAGATAATCCTGTTCTTCTTCAGGAACATCCGAAAAACACTCTGCAGCATTTTTGAATGACTTTGCGATATCCTTTGTGACAACATTAATACGAGATTTTTCCAGTTCCATCACTTCATTGTAGATGAAAGTTATATCTATGCCGCTGTCGTGTTTGAAGTATTTATCCGTAATTGGCGTCAGAAGGGTCTCGATATCCTTGATTGACAATATATTTTTAAAATAGTAGATAAAGATCATTACAAGAACATGTTCCTTGGAGTACTTCTTTTTTACCGGGGGCGGAAGCAAATTGTTCTTTGCATAATTATTGATCATCGTCTTGGTCAGGACTTTGTCATCTTCATAGCGCTTGCTGGAACGGAGATGTTCATCCATAAATGTAGTAACCTGATCCATATATAGATCAATATTGGGGATATCACCCGGTTCTACGTAATTAATCTGTGAAATGCTTGTAAGTATGCTTTTCAGCATATCCTTGGTATCTATGATCATATTATTATCACCTCAATGCAAACATTATATAGTATTCAAAACTAGATGACAACAGTTAAAATAAATAAAATATTAAATATCTTTAAATGTGGTTGACATTATTAAGATTCGTGAGTAAAATATAGTTCGAAAATGAACAGTTTGATGATGAATGATTCTGTATTGAACATATTTTTAGAGAAAGAGGTATGGAGATGAAGCATACAATAAAAGCAATTGGGCCAGAGATACATATGTTAAATCATATGATTACAAAAGTGTTGACATATCATGTCAGAGCGTCAGGGATTGATGAGATTACATTGATGCATGGCTGGATCTTGCGATATCTTTATGAGAACAGGGAACAGGCTATCTTTCAGAAAGATATTGAAAAGACATTTTCCATCGGGAGATCAACAGTCACGAACATTATCCAGATTCTTGAAAAAAAGGGTTATGTAAAGAGGGAATTTGTAGAGCATGATGCGAGACTTAAAAAAGTTATGCTGACAGAGAAAGGGAAGAAAAGCCACGAAAGTATAGAGGTTTTGGTTTCGAGGTTGGATGCAATGCTGGAAGATGGGATCAGTGAGGAAGAGCTTTTACTCTTTTTCAAGGTGACGGATATGATCAAAGAGAATTTAAGGAAACAGAAAGCGGAATATATGAAAGGAGGGGCAGAATGCTTAGAACACTGTTAAAAGAGGTAAAGGAATATAAAAGAGCATCGATTGCAACACCCGTTTATATGATCTTGGAAGTAGCGATGGAGATGGTAATCCCATTTCTCATGGCATCTATTATAGACGACGGTGTGAATGCAGGGGATATGGCTCATATTTATAAAGTAGGAGCGGTTATGATAGCGGCGGCGCTTCTGGGGCTTTTTGCCGGACTTTTAGGAGGGCGTTACGGAGCAAAAGCATCCGCCGGATTTGCAAAGAATTTAAGAGAGGCTATGTTTAATAATATCCAGACATTTTCTTTTGCTAATATTGACAAATTCAGTACGGCGGGGCTTGTAACAAGACTTACTACGGATGTAACGAATATACAGATGGCATATCAGATGACGCTTCGGATGTTCATGCGGGCTCCGGCCAGCTTATTATGTGCGATGGTGATTGCTTTTACCATCAATGCAAGACTCGCCAGTATTTATCTGATCGCGGTCTTGATTTTAGGTGTCTTGTTGTTTTTTATTATCCGCCATGCGACGCAGTATTTTATGATGGCATTTCCGAAGTATGATGCACTTAATGCATCTGTGCAGGAGAATGTGTCTGCAATCCGCGTGGTAAAAGCATATGTGCGTGAGGACTATGAGACAGGCAAATTTAAAAAGGCAAGCCAGAATATTTATGATATCTTCGTGAAGGCAGAGAAGAATGTCATCGTAAATGCACCTCTGATGCAGACAACGGTATATACATGTATTTTACTGATTAGTTGGCTGGGGGCTAAGATGATCGTATCGTCGCAGCTTACAACGGGGCAGATGATGAGCCTTCTTGCTTACTGTATGAATATTTTGATGAGCCTGATGATGCTGTCTATGGTATTTGTGATGATTTCTATGAGTACAGCCAGTGTCAGGCGTATTGCAGAGGTACTTGATGAGGCGAGCACGCTTAAAAATCCGGAGGACCCGGTAATGGAAGTTGCAGATGGCAGTGTGGAATTTTCACATGTGGATTTTGCTTATCACAAAGACAGCGCCGAACCGGTTTTAAAAGATATCAATCTGAAAATAAATTCCGGAGAGACAATCGGAATCATTGGAGGAACAGGAAGTGCCAAGACAAGTCTTATCAATCTGATCAGCCGCCTGTATGATGTGACAGGCGGAGCAGTGAAAGTCGGAGGACGGAATGTAAAGGATTATGATACGGAGGTACTTAGGAACCAGGTATCTGTGGTGCTGCAGAACAATGTGCTTTTTTCAGGTAGTATTATGGAAAACCTTCAGTGGGGAGACAAAGAAGCTACGGATGAGGAGTGTGTGGAAGCCTGTCGGCTTGCCTGTGCGGATGAGTTCATTAAAAAATTCCCGGAAGGATACCATACGCATATAGAGCAAGGGGGAAGCAATGTGTCCGGCGGGCAGAAGCAGCGGCTCTGTATCGCCAGGGCGCTTCTTAAGAAGCCTAAAGTGCTTATATTGGATGACAGTACCAGTGCCGTGGACACTGCGACAGATGCAAAGATCCGAAAAGCATTCAGAGAAGAGATCCCCGGTACGACAAAGTTTATCATTGCCCAGAGAATTTCCAGTGTACAGGACGCGGACCGGATCATAGTCATGGAAGAAGGGCGCGTGAATGGGTTTGGAACGCATGAGGAACTTCTTGAAAATAATGAAATCTACCGCGAGGTCTATGAATCGCAGACACAAGGCGGCGGTGATTTTGATGAAAAGGCAGGTGAATAGATGATGGCAGAGAGAAAAGAAAATCAGATGCCTTCCGGCAGGATGCACAGAGGCAGGATGAGGGGAATGAAGCCGGCGGTAAAAAATCCGGGCAAGATCATCAAGCGTTTGATTGGATATATATTTCAAAGATATGGGTTATGGTATCTGGTTGTTATCATTTTGATTTTCGTGGGAGTTTTGGCTAATGTACAGGGTACGTTGTTCATGAAGAACTTGATTGACGAATACATTACGCCGTTTCTTCTGACGGAAAATCCGGATTTCACGCCTTTGGCAAAGGCAATCGGGCGGGTGGCACTGTTTTATGCGGTTGGTGTTGTGTCTGTCTATGCATATAACCGTATTATGGTAAATATCACGCAGGGGACACAGAGAGAATTGAGAAATGAATTGTTTGAGCATATGCAGACACTTCCTGTAAAGTATTTTGATACACATGCCCACGGGGATATTATGTCTATTTATACCAATGATATCGACACTCTGCGTCAGATGATCAGCCAAAGTATTCCGCAGATCATCAACAGCGGAGTTACGATTATCAGTGTGTTTGTCAGCATGATTATTCTGAATATCCCTCTGACTGTGGTAACTTTGGTCATGGTGGGTGTCATGCTGTTTTGTACAAAGCAGGCGACAGGCCAGAGCGGTAAATATTTTATAGAGCAGCAGACGAATATCGGAGCACTGAATGGACATATCGAGGAAATGATGAACGGTCAGAAGGTTGTGAAGGTTTTCTGCCATGAGGAAGAGAGTAAGAAGGAGTTCAAGGAGCTGAATGACCGCCTGTTTGCCAGTGCAGATAAGGCGAATACATTTGCAAATTTTCTGGGACCGATCAATGCACAGCTTGGGAATGTAAGCTATGTTGTATGTGCAATCGTAGGCGGAGTGCTGGCGCTTAACGGTATCGGAGGGTTTACACTGGGAGGGCTTGCCAGCTTTCTTACATTTAATAAGAGTTTCAGTATGCCCATTAACCAGATCAGCCAGCAGCTTAATGCTGTAATCATGGCAATGGCGGGCGCAGACCGTATCTTTAAGCTTCTGGATGAAGAAAAAGAAGTGGACAATGGGTATGTCACACTGGTAAATGTGAAGGAGGAGAACGGAAAGCTTATCGAGAGTGACGATCGAACTGGCCGATGGGCATGGAAACATATCCATCAGGCAGATAAGAGCGTAGATTATGTTGAGGTAAGAGGAGATGTAGTATTTGACGGTGTAGATTTTGGATACAACGATGATAAGATTGTCCTTCATGATGTGAAGCTTTTTGCCGAGCCGGGACAGAAGATTGCTTTTGTAGGATCTACCGGAGCAGGAAAGACAACCATTACGAATCTGATCAACCGATTTTATGATATCCAGGACGGGAAGATCCGGTATGACGGGATAAATGTGAATAAGATAAAAAAAGCGGATCTGAGACGTTCTCTTGGAATCGTTCTTCAAGATACGCATCTTTTTACGGGAACAGTGAGAGACAATATACGATTTGGAAAGCTTGACGCAACGGATGATGAGATTATAGCAGCGGCAAAGCTTGCCAATGCTGACGGATTCATCAAGAGACTTCCTGATGGATATGATACGATGCTGACCGGAGACGGGGCGAATTTAAGTCAGGGGCAGCGGCAGCTCCTTGCCATTGCCAGAGCAGCGGTGGCAGATCCGCCGGTATTGATTCTTGATGAAGCTACAAGTTCTATTGATACGAGAACTGAGCGGATCGTGCAGGACGGTATGGATAAGCTCATGAACGGCAGGACTACATTTGTCATTGCTCACAGGCTGTCCACGGTGCGCAACTCAGACTGTATCATGGTATTAGAGCAGGGAAGGATTATCGAGCGCGGTACTCATGATCAGCTAATTGATGAAAAAGGAAAGTATTATCAATTATATACAGGAAATTCTATCAGTGCGTAGGAAAAAAATATATCGGCAGGGCAAACCCCTGCCGACTTTTAATTTACAACTGAAACCGGACATGATAAAATAGAGGTATTAAAAATTGATGAAAGGATAAAAAGCTTTGGGGATTTACGATACATTAAACGATAAACAGCAGGAAGCAGTATATTACACCGATGGCCCACTTCTCATTCTTGCGGGGGCAGGCTCTGGGAAGACAAGAGTTTTAACTCATAGAATTGCTTATTTGATTGAAGAGAAGGGAATCAATCCGTGGAATATCCTTGCCATTACTTTTACGAATAAGGCAGCGGGAGAAATGAGAGAGAGGGTGGATAAGCTTGTTGGCTTTGGCTCAGAGAGTGTGTGGGTCAGCACGTTCCATTCTATGTGTGTGCGTATTTTAAGGAGGCATATCGGATTACTTGGATATGATACGAATTTTACAATCTATGATACAGATGACCAGAAGACATTGATCAAGGATGTGTGCAAACTCCTGCAGATTGATACAAAGCAATTCCGTGAAAGGACGCTTCTTGGAGCGATATCCCATGCGAAGAATGAACTTGTATCCGCTGAGGAGTTCCGGCTTCAGGCAGAAGGGGACTATTTGCAGAAGAAGATTGCAGATGTATATGAAGAATATGAAAAGCAGCTCCGCGCCAATAATGCACTTGATTTTGACGATTTGCTTGTAAAAACTGTGCAGCTTTTTCAGACGCAGGCGGATGTGCTTTCTTCTTACCAAAACCGTTTTCGCTATATCATGGTAGATGAGTACCAGGATACGAACACAGTACAGTTTGAACTGGTGAGACTTCTGGCATCGCAGTACCGCAATCTTTGTGTTGTGGGAGATGACGATCAGTCTATTTATAAGTTCCGGGGAGCCAATATTAAAAATATTCTGAACTTTGAAGAATTCTTCCCGGATGCCAAAGTGATAAAGTTGGAGCAGAATTACCGTTCTACAGGGAATATTTTAAATGCTGCCAACGAAGTTATCCGTAATAATAATGGGAGAAAAGAAAAATCTCTCTGGACAGAAAACGGAGAAGGAGAAAAGTTAAAGCTGCGTCAGTTCGATACAGCTTATGATGAGGCAGAATATATCATTTCAGATATTAAAGGACAAGTAAATAAGGGAGATTGTACATATAATAGTAATGCGGTGCTGTACCGAACCAATGCGCAGTCACGTATTTTTGAGGAGAAGCTTGTGACGACCAATATACCGTATAAGATCGTGGGCGGCATTAATTTTTATGCAAGACGGGAAATTAAGGATCTGCTCGCTTATCTGAAGACAGTAGATAATGGAAAGGATGATCTGGCAGTTCGGAGAATTGTAAATGTACCGAAACGGGGAATTGGACTGACAAGCATTAATCGTGTGCAGGAGTATGCGGCTTCCCGTGAGATTGGGTTTTACGAGGCATTAAGAGGTGTGGATCTGATACCTGATATCGGCCGTGGGGCGGCAAAGCTTGAGTCTTTTACAGCGCTGATCGAGCATTTCAAGGCAGATGTTAAGGATCTGTCGCTTTCTGAATTGATGAAAGAGATCATCGAAGAGACTGGATATGAAAAGAGTCTTGAGGCTGAAGGTTCGGAGGAAGCGGAGGCAAGACTTGAGAATATTGACGAGCTTTTGAGTAAGATAGCTGCTTATGAGGAGATGTGCGGCGAGCAGGGAGAGCCGGCGACTTTAAGCGGCTTTTTGGAGGAGGTTGCGCTTGTAGCGGATATCGATAGTTTGGATGAGAATACGGATTATGTTGTCCTTATGACGCTTCACAGTGCCAAGGGATTAGAATTTCCGCATGTGTATCTGGCAGGGATGGAGGAAGGACTTTTTCCAAGTTACATGTCGGCAACGTCTGATGATCCCGATGAACTAGAGGAAGAGAGACGTCTTTGCTATGTGGGAATAACAAGAGCAGAAAAAAAGCTTACGCTTACTTGTTCAAAAAAAAGAATGGTACGGGGCGAAACGCAGTATAACCGGATGTCCCGCTTCTTAAAAGAGATTCCGGCGGACCTTGTGTCAACCGGGGAGACATCTGGCAGGAAAGAGACCAAAGGTCAGGAGACAGCCAGTTTTGAATCGGCAAAGCAGGCGGCATACCGACAGGCCAAACAGGCTTTTAAGACGCAGGCATTTACTGTCTACCAGTCACCTAAAAAGTTTGGAAAGCCGGCAGAAGGCGGTTTGGGATACGGAGTCGGGGATAGAGTAAACCATGTAAAATTTGGAGCGGGAACAGTTACATCTCTGATAGAAGGTGGACGTGATTATGAAGTTACTGTAAATTTTGATAAAGCAGGGACAAAAAAGATGTTTGCCGGATTTGCAAGACTAGAAAAAATACATGAATAGATATGGAGTGGAGGGGTGACAGGATGAGAGAAAATAATGATCATAATATGCACCTGGAGATTGCGATGGGTTTGAGCCAGGATTATGTGATTGTTTATCTGGTGGATTATTACAGCGGTAGTTTTGTGAATTTCCGTATGAGTGACGAACGGAAAGCCATATTTGAAGAGTATTTGAGAGGCGATGATTTTGAGAAGGCACTTCGCGCTTATGTGGATGCAGTTGTCTATGAACCAGATAAAGAGACTGTGCTCCATATGACGAATTATTCATGTGTCAGGAAAAAGCTTCAAAGACAGTCGTTTTATTCGGTGAATTATAGAATCTTTCGAGAGGGCAAACTGCAATATTTCCAGATCCGTATTGCCAGAATCGGCGAATCCGGGGAGGCAGACCGAGTGGTTGTCGGTTTTCGCAGAGTGGATGAAGACACGGGGAATGATCTGGCACGCAAGAACGAGATTGAAGAGGCATACGAGATAATATCGGGATTGAGCAGTGATTATAATTTTATCTCCCTGTTTAATCCGAATGACGGGAAGATGAGTATATATAAGGCGGATTCTTCAATGGAGATCAAGACTACTCTTGCGCGGCATGAATATTACCAGGATGCGGTAGATGCGTATACGGAGTATGTATCTGAGGAGGATAAGGAGAGGTGGAAAAAGTCAACGCTCCTCATAAATATCAGGAATGAGCTTTCAGATAAGCAATGTTATGATATTAATATACGGAACAATGTAAATGGCGAGAAGAATTATATTCAATTCAGGTTTGCAAAGGTTGAGGACGAACAATACGGCAGCCGAGTGGTGATCGCAAAAAGGATCATTACAGATATTGTGGAAAATGAGATGAAGCAGCAGCGCATCTTGGAGGATGCTCTTGCGCGGGCAGAGCATGCCAGCAGAGCAAAGAGCACATTTCTTTCTAATATGTCCCACGATATCCGCACTCCTATGAATGCTATTATAGGATTTACCTCTCTGGCGAGTGCACACCTTGATAATAAAGAGCGGGTGAGGGATTATCTGGCAAAAATCATGTCTTCCAGCAACCATCTTCTGTCATTGATCAATGATGTATTGGAGATGAGCAGGATTGAGAGCGGAAAACTGCACCTAAATGAATCGGAATGCAACCTGTCAGAGGTGATGCATGAACTTAGGAATATACTCCAGGTGGATGTCAGGGAGAAAAAGTTGGATTTCTTTATCGATACGGTAGGTGTCTTTGACGAAAATATTATCTGTGACCGCTTGCGGTTGAATCAGGTACTTTTGAACCTGGTCGGAAATTCTATTAAGTTTACAAAACCGGGAGGAAATATCAGCGTCCGCATTTTAGAGAAAGAGGGAGGTACAAAGGAGCGGACACTGTATGAGATTCGTGTTAAAGATAATGGAATCGGCATGAGCGAGGAGTTCGTTAAACGTATATTCGAGCCGTTTGAAAGAGAAAAGAATACGACTGTAAGCGGAATTCAGGGAACAGGGCTTGGGATGCCTATTACGAAGAATATTGTGGAAGCTATGGGCGGCACGATTGAGGTGTACAGTAAGCAGAATGAAGGTTCTGAGTTTATTGTTACAATTCCGTTCAAATTGTCTGAAAATGCTGACAGAGATATAATGATTGAAGAATTGAAGGGAGTCCATGCTCTTGTCGTAGATGATGATTTCAATACTTGTGACAGCGTGACACAGATGCTTATGGAGATTGGTATGCGTGCAGAGTGGACATTGAACGGAAAAGAAGCATTACTCCGGACAAAACAGGCTGTCAGGCGCCATGATGAATATAAGGTATATATCGTTGATTGGCTGATGCCCGATATGAGCGGTGTTGAAGTGGCGAGGAAAATCCGCAGTGAGATTGGGGATAGTGCACCGATCATTGTGTTGACAGCATATGATTGGGCGGATATTGAAGAGGAAGCGCGCGAGGCAGGTATCAATGCATTTTGCAGTAAACCGCTGTTTATTTCTGAATTTATCAGATGTCTGGTTCATGTACTTGATCTGGAGAAAGAAGAAAAAAAGGCTTCTGCAATAAATAAAGAAATGGATATGGGCGGCAGAATTCTTCTCGTAGAGGATAATGAATTGAATCGGGAGATTGCGACGGAAATTCTTACAGAGGCTGGATTTCAAGTAGAAGAAGCAGATAATGGAAAAAAAGCCGTGGAGATGTTGGAAAATTCGGAACCGGGATATTATAAGCTTGTGCTGATGGATATACAGATGCCGATCATGGATGGTTATGAAGCCACAAGGACAATCAGGCAGTTTGAAAATAAAGTACTTGCAGAGATTCCGATAGTAGCTATGACAGCTAATGCATTTGATGAAGACAGGAAGAAGGCATTTGAATGTGGAATGAACTCACACATAGCAAAGCCGGTTGATGTAGAGATTTTGTTTGATACGTTAAAAAAGATATTATAGGTGAAATATAAATATCCGAAGCTTGCCATTATCTGACAAGCTCCGGATATTTTTCTTTGTTCCTGCGTTTGCATTCATACATAATTTCATCTGCTTCATGGAGAATGTTATCCAGAGAAGGTTCTTTTTCTTTTCCGGTAATCTGTATAATACCGTAACTGAAACTGCACTGGTAATCACTGTATCTTTCTGACTGGAATCTTTTCAAGATCTCTGCCATCTTTCGTTCCATCAGTTCTCCGATACAGCCAGTCAGGACAAGACAGAATTCATCACCTCCGATTCGGGCGAAAGTGTCACCGTTGCGGAAGCTGCTTCTAATTAGCTCTACAAAGTTCTGGATATAGATATCTCCTTCCAGATGACCAAACTTGTCATTAACATATTTCAGACCATCCAGATCCAAATAACATAGAGTTGCTTCCCGATGTTCATTCAGGACACTTTCCATGTATTCTTTAAAAAACAGGCGATTTTTAATACCGGTTCCGGGATCATGGTACGCTTTGCTGGTCAGGCTGCGGGCGGTTTGTTTTTCATCTGTAATATCAACAATAATATGTACTAAAGAATGGTGTTCCTTCCACTCGATAGGAAAAGAAGTGATGCGATAAAAGTTCTCTTTGTCGCCATCGGTGCCGCTGCTTAGCTCACGGACGCTGTATTGTTCGCTCTCTTTCCAATTTAAAAGTTCAGATTGGAAAGAAAGACGGCTGTCACATGATTCGCAGAAAGAATTATCCACAGTGCCGCCATGTTTTTTCTTGTTACAGTAAAGAATCTCTTTGCTGCTCTGATCTACGACCAGGAGCCATTCGTTTCTTTTACTTAACATTTCTACAAGAAGTTCGTTATAACCTTCAAGCATTTCTGCATGGTATTGAATCTTTTTTGCTTTTTCTTTAAGCCGTTCTTCTCGTTGTTCCAGTTGTTCTACCATCTCATTGAAAGCTTTGGAAAAGTCTCCGAGGTGGGCAATATGCTGTGAATAGTCTCCATGCGCAATTTGTTGTGCCTGCCATGTAAGATGATTTAAGTTTTCGTGAAGATCTTTAAGATTTTTGCACAATAAATTATCTGTATGAGGGAAATCTATGGACAGATTCCCTTTTGATAATTCTTCAGAATAGGAGGTCAACTCATTCACACTATCTTGTAGATGCTGTAAGCCCTGCCCAAGTTCATGATAAGGTTCATCCAGTTGATTCATATCGAAAGGTTCTGTACTGGAACCGCACAGAATACTATTCAAATATTCTAATAAAAGTTGGCAATTTTTGTCTTTCGTCATAATATAGGCACCTCTCAATCTTTTTTTATTTTAGCACACCTGGAAACCAGTTACAATAAAAAGACAATGCTTATTTAGATTTGCAGACATCTACCCAACCATTTGCTTTTGAATACATTTCAAGCTCATCTATGGTCAATCCGATAGCACTGTTACCGCTCCCGGCAGCAGGATATACGGTCTCAAATCGTTTCAGGGATTCGTCAAGATATACCGGTATTCCCTCTTTGACAGCAAAAGGGCATACTCCGCCCGGTGCATGACCGATATAGGATTCTACCAGATCACCGGATATCATCTTTGCTTTTTGATGGAACCTGGCTTTGTACTTAGGATTGTCAATCTTCATATCTCCGGCAGTCACGATCAAGACTGCCTGCTCGCCCTGAAGAAAGGACATGGTTTTTGCAATATGCGCCGGTTCACAACCTACTGCCTGGGCAGCAAGTTCTACGGTGGCGCTTGACTGGTCGAAGACCATGATTTTTTCCTTCATCTGATAATTAGCAAAATATTCCTGTACTTTTTCTAAAGACATCATCTTCCTCCTTAATTTCTGAAATGTAATCGTGTCAGTTGATTTCTGTGTGAACGTAGGTATGTCAGCTACAGTCCGGCGCAGATACTTCCTAAAAGCTCCCAGGCTGCGTCTCGTTCCTGCCGCTGCTCCGCAGTCAGTTCCTCGTAAGGGCTAAGCATCGGATGTTCCCGCTCTCCGTCATGCCGAAACGGCCCATAACGCCAGTTGTAAAAGGTGTAAAACCGCAGCCAGCGCATATGGTCAAGCTTCCGGTACATATCCCTCACTGATTCGTCTGTTTTCATTTTACAGTATTTTTGATAGGCTTCTTTTACTGTTTCTGCGGTAAAATCCGTGATTGTCTCATCATCTAAAAGGATACGGATCTTCATCAGCATATGGTCTGCAGCGGCAATCTTTGATTCCCGGTGGAAATCGTCAAGCTCATCCCAGCTAAGTGTCGGGTAGGCGACGGATCTGCGAAAGATTTCATTGATGATGACAGCCGCCCGGTTCAGGGAAGTCCGCATGATCTGATCCGGCGTATAGATCTCCTCATTCGTTCCGAAGTAGGAGACGCCGGGTGCCTTGCGGTTGCTGTGCAGGTCGATGTGCCCGCGGACCTTGTAATACCGGTTTAGCCGCCAGAAGATATTCCACCCTTCCGGCTCATCGTCTGTGCAGATGATAATGCGGTCTGCCGTCTCTAAGACTTCGTGATGCGCTTCCCACAATTCGTCGTAAAAAAGCAGGGAGTCGTTCGTCTTCGATACTTTTCCCAGAGAAAATGTTTTTCCGAGATGCCGATGCATGGCGAGAAATTCTTTTGCATCCCCGAAAACGTGGTAGGCTACATGCTGGGTGACGGAGATCACATTCGTAAGGATTGCCCGCTCAAGAATGCAGCGCCCGTAGTTGCCGAAACCGATGATGACAATCTCGTTTTCCTTGCTGCAAAGCGGCCTTTTCCGCCAATATTGCCGGGCACAGCAGTCGTAGCTGTGAAAAAAATTGATATTACCTGAAAGGTGATCCTGGCCGTTGGTGGTCCTGGCGTAGACATCTACCGGGAGGGCGTGCAAGTCTACGGCGCGGCTGTTGACACCAATATCATTCTCCTTCATCAGGAAGACCTTGCATCTGGTGCCAATGTTCTTCTTGCGTGCTATGATCTTTGCCGGCGAGACGCTGATAAACAGGCAGGGATGATTCGGGAACTCCATCTGGTCATCTTTTTTTTCACCGTAGATGATCACGGCGTCCGGATCCTCTTTACAGATATTCGCGGCCAGAGTGTTGGCCTCTGCGCCGTAATCCGCAAAATAATACCAGTTTTTTCTGCGCTGGAAACCGAGCATAAGGAGCGGCAGTCCTTCGCTGGTGACAAAGGATATGACCGCGCCGAATAAAGTTACCAGTATGCCGGCGGACATTAAGAGAAAGACTGCGCCCACCGCGTGACCAAGAGGAGTCACCGGTGTCAGGTCACCGTAACCGACGGTTGTCAAGGTGACTAATGAGTACCAGAATGCATCGCCGAAGGTGCGGATGGTAGCGCTTTTGTCGCCGCACTCGGAAAAGTAGAGAAGGGTCAGCAGGCTTATGTAGATGAATGTTAAGATTACGGTCATGTATAGATAGATTTTTTTCCTTCTTCTCATCGGGGGCCTCCTTTTGATCATTTAAGAGAATTATACCACATAAGATTCAGGAAAAACATATCGAATAGCATTGTTATCGATAGGCAAAACAGGGTTTTATCATCTTTGCCTTGCCGGTATACGCCGTCGGGGGTATAATAGTTATGTGCCGGAAGGCAAAGTCCTGACGGCGGAAAGGAGAAACAGAATGGATATGAACAGAGGAGTAAACCGGCAGGCGGACACGCAGATGAGGGCAAACGCGATCATGAAGGCGTACCGGATGCATAAATGGATAAGCCATGGCATCGTCTTGTTGGACATTTTCTTTTTGATCTATATGGTCGTATTCAAGATGGATTACCGGATTGACTATGTGGTCGGAGGTTTTGCCTCTCTTTTGCTGACCATCAGCGTATTCGCCCTGTACGGGGTGATCGCGGCCATAGCTATACTGGTGAAATGGCTTGGCGGGGTAAAGATTGACAAAGCACTTTACGAAGAGTGCGATCCTTTTGTGTATGAGGCGTGTTTAGACAGGCTCCACACCATTTTTTATAAAGAACGGTTCGCGGCCCTTCACGTGATGGCACGGTACTACCAGGGAGACAGCCGAAGTGCCGAGGAGGTCTTAAGGAATATAAATCTGTATAAGCTTAAGGGGATGCATAAGCTGAACTATTACATCCTCATGTCGGCAATCTGCTTTGAGAAGGGCGAGGGAATGCGGGCTGCAGAGTTTGAACAGTCCTACCGCAGGAGTCTTAGGAAGAATAAAAAGGAGCAGATGTATTTTCAGATGTTATGTGCCAGCAACAATCTGTTCCGTGCTATGGAAAATAAAGACTATAAGGCCGCATTTGATTTCCTTGCAAAGAGGAAGGTGCTTGATGCCGGAAAGTGCCGGAAATGGACGTATATCGGCTACAGCCTGTGGGAGGCGAAGATTTATGCGGGTCTGGGAGATGAAAAGAGCGCGCGGCTGAATGCAGAGTATGTGCTTGCCGAGGGCGGCAGGCTTGTGTATGTGGAGAGGGCGAAAGCGCTTTTGCGGGAAATGGGCAGCGCGGAGAAAGAAAAATTTGCAAATGCAAAGTCGCCGGATGGAGAATCAGAAAGTGCGGGAGTGTCAAATGGCTAAAATATTACTGCTGGAGGATGACGAGAGCCTAAACCGGGGCATCAGCCTGAAACTTAGGAAAGAAGGTTATGAGGTCTTGAGCGCTACGGGTATGAGCGAGGCGGAAAGGCTGTTTGACGAGTACGGGGCGGAGCTTGTCATCAGCGATATCAGCATGGAGGACGGGGACGGGTTTTCGTTCTGCCGGAGGATTCGGGGGAAAAGCCAGGTGCATTTTATCTTCCTGACCGCTTTAGACCAGGAGGTAGATATCGTAAATGGGTATGATGCAGGGGCGGACGACTATATCACAAAGCCTTTCAGCCTGGCGGTGCTGATTTCCAAGGTCAATGCGCTGATGCGGCGCATCGGTGCAAAGGGCGGAGCAAACGGAGGCATAAATGGAGGTGGGCAGGTCTTCGTGTCCGGAAAGCTTAAGGTAAACTGCCGGGAGATGAAAGCCTATAAGGACGGGGCGGAAATCATGCTGAGTAAGAAGGAGTTCCAGCTTTTACTGTATTTTCTGGAGAATCCGAGGCAGATTATCTCCAAGGAACAGATACTTGGCGCGGTATGGGATGTGGACGGGCAGTTTGTGGACGACAATACGGTTCCGGTTACCATAAGCCGGCTGAAAAAGAAGGTGGGCTCCCCCAGTGCAGGTTCCCCCAGTGCAGGTTCCGGCAGTGCGGGTTTCGGCAGTGAGAGTTTCGATGATGCAGGTTCCTGTGAAGGGAATGAGCCGTACCCGGCGGAGTATATCAAGAATGTCCGGGGGATGGGGTATCTGTGGGCGGTGGATGCAGAAGAGTTATAATTTGGCCTGTATACTATATGAAGGTGTCTGTGTAACTTAGTTTTATGATAATGATATTACAGGAGAATGTTTGATGTCAGTAAAGGAACCGCGCTTTGATGGGGAAGTAACAGAAAAAAGCCATAAAAATATGAGCAAGATACGAGGCAAGGATACAAGTATTGAGGTTGCACTTTGTAAAGCATTGTGGGCAAAAGGATATCGATACAGGAAAAATTATAAAAAATTGCCGGGATCCCCAGATATTGTTTTGACTAAATACCAAATTGCGATATTCTGTGACGGTGAATTTTTTCATGGGAAGGATTGGCATATACTTAAGCCGAGGCTGGAAAAAGGAAAGAATCCAGATTACTGGGTAAAAAAGATAGAACGCAATATACAGAGAGATAAGGAAAAGGATAACTTGCTAAATTATATGGGATGGACAGTCATCCATTTCTGGGGGAAGGATATTTTGAAAAATACAGATGAATGTCTCCGTGTTATTGAGGAAACGATATTTGATCAGCAACTTGAAGAAAACGATTGTTATGAGGATATATAGATGAGGGCAGACAGACGGGAATATGACGAAACCAATCCAATCTCGATAGAAACATTTGCCAAAAAGCTGATAGGAAAAACTTTTTCAGATGTATGCAGGCAGGACGATATTTCCAAGGCTATGTTTATAAGAGAGACGGCGAATTATGAATTTAAGCATGAAGACCGGAAAAGAAAGGGAGGCTTAGGAGAACTGATAGAAGAAAGATATTTCCATTATCAGACGAACAATGATGCCAGACCGGATTTTGATAAGGCTGGGGTGGAACTGAAGGTGACGCCCTACAAAAAGAATAAAAATGGTTCTCTTGTGGCAAAAGAGCGGCTGATCATTACAATGATAGATTTTTTTGCTGTTACGGATGAAAAGTTTGAGGACAGCCATATGTGGCAAAAAGCCAGACTTATCCTTTTAGTATATTACTTATATCAAAAGGAAATAAAAAGCAGGCTGGATTATAAGATTGGGTATGTAAAATTGTTTTCACCTCCTGAGCAGGACGTAAAGATCATAGCGCATGATTTTGAAGTGATCAGACAAAAAATACAGAATGGAAAGGCACATGAATTGTCTGAGAGTGATACGCTTTACCTGGGTGCGGCACCTAAAGCGGCTACGTCAAAGGATAGGAGAAAGCAGCCGTTCAGTGCAAAACTGGCAAAACCGAGAGCGTTTGCCTTTAAAAATTCATATATGACATATGTATTAAACAATTATATTATTCCGGGAAAGAATACATATGAGCCGATAATCAAGGGAAAAGCAGAAATATCATTTGAAGAGTATGTGGTAAAGAAGATTGACGCAAGCCGTGATCTCACGGTCACGCAATTGTGTGATGAATTCCATGTTGAATATCAAAAGAGACCAAAGAATCTTGGGGCAATGCTGGCATATAGGATTTTAGGGATCAAAGGAAATCATGCGGAGGAATTTGAAAAAGCAAATGTAGTGTTGAAGACGATCCGCATTGAAAATAACAATAAGATTAAAGAAAATATGTCATTTCCGACGTTTAAATTCAAAGAATTGGTCGATGAAGAATGGGATGATTCAACATTTGGAAATTATTTGCGTGAAACGCGATTTTTATTTGTTGTGTATAAATTTGATGAAAAAGGGCAACTGCGTTTAAAAGGGTGTCAATTTTGGAATATGCCATATGAAGACCTTGAAGGTAATGTGAAAAAAGTATGGGAGGAAACACAGGATGTGCTGAAAGCTGGTCTGCGGGTGGTGATACGGAACAGGAAGAATTATAATAATTTCCCTAAAGCGTCTGAGAATCCGGTATGCCATGTCAGGCCGCATGGGCGCAATGCCCAGGATACAGATGAACTTCCGAATGGAAACCAGTATCCGAAACAGTGCTTTTGGCTGAATAATAGTTATATATTGTCACAGTTGGACAGAAGGTTTTTTGAGGATTAACTTATGGGAAATAAAAGGTATAGAACAGCGGAAGAAGTCAGAAACAGAGCCGAGGAGGCTATCGGACATCCATTTGAAGAAATTTTTGAGTTGGCAAGAAAATTCCAGAAGGAAAATGGATTAAAAGAAAAGTACGGAAAAGGTGACATTGGCCAGTCATTTGAAGAGGGATGGTTCAATTATGCCTGCAATAATGTAGATAAACCGGATTTTGAAGAGGCAAAGGTAGAGTTAAAGGTTACCCCGTATTTGATAAACAGCAAGGGGTATAGGGCGAAGGAGAGGCTGACGTTAGGAAAGATAAATTACAAAGAAGAGAACTGGGAAGAGTACGAAAAAAGCCGGTTTTGGGTTAAAAACCGCCATTTGATCATAATGTACTACAAATTTATGAAAAACATCAGCCGTAAGGAGTACTGCATCAAAAAAGTTGATGAAATATTGTTGGAAGAGCTGCCGGAAAGGGATAAGGAAATTATCAGGCATGATTGGGAGAAAATTGCAGAAACAATAAAACAAGGAAGAGCGCATGAGCTTTCAGAACGGGATTTTATGTATTTGAGTCCAGCGCGCAAGGGTCATGGAGGGGATGAAACAGTTAAGTATGATGAAAGATATCCGAAAGCTAAACCGAGAGCGTATTCTTTTAAGGCATCATATATGACGAAATTGTTCAATGAGAGAATGGTAGCTGGCAAAGGATCAGACAGTGTTCTGCCGGAAGATGTTTCATTGAGGGATAAAGGCTTTGATGAAGTGTTACTTGACACATTGAAACCGTATCTGGGGAGGACAGTCGAATCTTTGAAAGCGGAATTTCCGGGTCTGCGGAAAGGCTATAGTATAAAAAATGAGATTATCAAACGGATTTTTAACAGTACATGCGATTTAGAACAGACAGACGAGTTCCAAAAGGCAAATTATAGATTCAGGACGATTACCATTGACAACCTCGGAATGCCTAGGGAGGATATGTCTTTTTCCGTTTTTGATTTTAATGCATTGGTGGAAGAGGAATGGGAGGAATCAGTGGCTTTTGAAGAGATGATCGATTCTAAATTCCTGCTGGCAATATTTTCAGAAGGTGAAGACGGAAAAGAAATCTTAAACAATTGCATGATATGGTATATACCAGATAAGGATATCGTAAAGGTAAAAGAGGTATGGGAAGAGACAAGAAGGATAATAAATAGCGGTATAGAGTTAAAGCAATGTTTAACACATGATAAACAGGGAAATCCAGGGTTTGCATATAAAAATAATTTCCCCAAAAGCAATTTTAATGGAGTTTCCCATGTAAGGAACAAGGCGGCACAGAGCGAATATTTTAAAGAAACAGTAAATTCTGTGAGATTGGGAGAACCTGCAAAGATCATTCTATTAGAGGACATTCCTGACGAGCTAAAAGATGTGGAGACTCCAACAGGAGAGTATATGACAAAACAGTGTTTCTGGTTTAATAAGAAATATATAAAAAACCAGATCATAGACTATATCAGGAAATATTGAAAAATATACAAAAGGATCTTTACAAAGTGAGGAAAATGAGTTATCATATAGCAGAACGACTGTTCGTCGATGAAGAATAGATGAGGTGCTGTAAAGTGAAAAAAACAGTTTGTGAATTATTTGCAGGCGTAGGCGGGTTCAGATGCGGGCTTAATCATGTTAAGACACTAGAAGATTTTGATCAAAAGGAAAAGTGGGATACGGTCTGGTTCAGCCAGTGGGAGCCGGCAGAAAAAAATACACAGTATGCCCATGATTGCTATGTGTATCACTTTGGAACACGATTAGATAAGAATGGAAATGATACGACGAATCATAATATAGAGGATGTAGACAAAACAACTCTTCCGGACTTTAATCTATTAGTGGGCGGTTTTCCCTGTCAAGATTATTCGGTTGCATCTTCACTGGCTACATCAAAAGGCATAGAAGGGAAAAAAGGCGTCTTATGGTGGTCGATCCGTGAAACTCTGGAGGTAAAAAAGCCGCCGTTTGTCTTGCTTGAGAACGTAGACCGGCTCCTAAAATCACCGGCTAAGCAGCGGGGAAGAGATTTTGGAGTAATCCTTGCGTGCTTTCGGGATGAGGGATATACGGTAGAATGGAGGGTCATAAACGCAGCAGAATATGGGTATCAGCAGAGAAGGCGCCGGGTGTTTATTTTTGCATATAAAGATACTGTCAAGTACGCAGATAAGATAAAGAAATGTGTTGGCTATAAAACAGGAGATGCGGAAGAGAAAAAGCAGGAAAGCATGAGAAGAGTCTTGATCTCTGAGGGTTTTTTTGCAGAAACCTTTCCGGTAAACAAAGGAGATACAAAGGAAATACTTACAAAAGTATTGCCGGAAGAACTAGGAGAAGTATCTGACAGTTTTACATTTTCTTTTGAAAATTCCGGAGTCATGAAAGATGGTGTGATCTATACATTAAGAACAGTTCCTGACTATGATGGAAATCAGTTAACACTTGGCGATATTATGGAAACCGGGGAAGTGGAGGATCTGTATTTTATTCCTGAGGAAAAATTATATTATACGGATCCGAAGGTCACACATAGCGATGAAACGGAAGAAAGGCTTTCGAAAGAGGACAGGCAGACATGGCAATATATTAAAGGTGCTAAAAAACTGCTCCGTAAGAGTGCGAATGGTCATGAATATGTTTTTTCTGAGGGAGCAATCTCTATGATCGATCAGGAGGATAAGCCAACACGTACAATGCTGACATCAGAAGGAAATTTTAGCAGGACAACCCATATAGTGAAAGATAAAAAGACAGGAAAGGTCAGACTGCTTACTGCTGCGGAGACAGAAAGGATACAGGGATTTCCTACAGATCATACAAAGTATTGCCTGGTCAAAGGGCAAGTTATAGAGATGCCGATGCGAAAACGGCGGTTTATGATGGGTAATGCATTGGTAGTTGATCTGGTAGCAGATATGGAGAAGACGCTGAGCAAGATCTTTGATGAAGATTAATGCATTTTTAAGCCTGAATCCGTGACATTTTTACGGATTCAGGCTTGTTTTTAAAAAAGGCTTATCAGCCGATAATCTGCCATTTCTTTTCAACTGCATTGAGAAGTTCGTGGCCGTCCTCTGTCACAAGGACGAGGTCTTCGATGCGGACGCCGTATTTTCCTTCGATGTAGATACCAGGTTCGATGGAGAAAATCATGCCGGGTTCCGCTACGTTTTTGTTGATTGGGGAGACGTCGCCGTACTCGTGGTCTTCCTGGCCGATGAAGTGGCCGAGACGGATTTTCCAGTATTCGCTGTAGCCTTTTTCATCAATGTAATCTCTTGCCTGTGCGTCGATATCGCAGAAACGGACGCCTGGCTTTATCACAGACTCGGCGCGCAGCACTGCCTCGCGGACGATGTCGTGAATCTCCTGCTCTTCGGTGGACGCCTCCTTGCAGTAGAAGGTTCTTGTCATGTCTGAGCAATACCCTTTCCATACGCAACCCATGTCAATGAGGATGCATTCCCCCGCCTTGAGGGTACGCGTATCGCTTGGCTCATGATGCTGGTCAGCGGCATTGGGGCCGAAACATACGATGGTGTCAAAGCTTGTTCCGCTTGCACCGGCTTTTAAGTATTCGTTGTCGATAAAGTCGGCAACCTGCTTTTCTGTCATGCCTTCCTTGATGTAATCTTTGACCATTTCCATCACCCGGTCATTGATGGCAGACGCCTCTTTCATAATCTTGATTTCTTCTTCATTTTTCACCGCGCGCACGCCGTCCACGCAGTCAGAACCCCAGACGGTCTTAAGCTCCGGGCATTTCTCCTGAAGTGGAATGAGGAAACGCGCCGGCCATGTCTTGTCGATGCCCAGTGTCTTTGTCGTATCAATCTGGTCTGCGATGATGGAAATCTGGTCTTCCATGTCGCTGAACCATACCTCTTTAAATCCGGTGTCGGATACGAAGTAAAGGTAATTGAGGAGCATCACATGCTCACCGTTTGATTTGAGGATCAGGGCGTAGAGACGCTCTCCCGGGTTTACCATGATTCCGGTGAGGAACCGGATGCTCAACGGGTCGGATACGATAAGCTGCGTAAGTCCTTTTTCCTCCATCTTTGCCAGTACGCGGGCGATTCTTTCATTGTTCATATGTAAATTTCTCCTTTCGTGAATATAAGGATATTGTATCATATTTTTGGGGCGGCGGATGGGATTTTATGGAGAAATTCAGGATAAATAAAATTTTCCTGTCTTTTTCTTCTCTTGATTCGTTACACATATTAGAACGTGCATGTTCACCGCGGGTAAATTTTTATGATAGAAAAATCGGCTGTTGCCGGGAGAGGAGGGATTGCTTGGATGCGGATTTTCTTTTGGTCAGAAGGATGAAACAGGGGGATGACGATGCTTTTGATACGTTCGTCCGGAAGTATTACGGCGAGATATTGAAGTATTGCCGGTTCCACTGTTTTGATGCGCTGAGCGCGGAAGACCTGACCCAGGAGACGTTTCTTAAGTTTTTTGCAAATCTTTCGGAATACCGACATGTGGGGAAGGCGAAGAATTTCCTCTACACGGTTGCCGGGAATCTGTGCCGGGATTTCTATAAGAAGAAAAGGGATGTGCCTATGGAGCGGGAGGAGCTGGAATCGAATGCCTCCCCTGCGCCGGATTCCCTGGGGGCGGCGGTGGAGCGGGCGGTGCTTGAAGAGGCGCTCCTTAAGCTTTCGGAGGAGTTCCGGGAGATGGTCATCTTGCACTGTCTTCAGGGGATGAAGATTTCCGAGGCGGCAAGTGTGCTTGGCATCGGCGTTCCCCTTGCGAAGTACCGGCTGCGGGAGGGGAAAGCGCGGCTTAGACATTTTCTGGAGTAAAGCGCGGCAGGAGCATTTTGCGGAGAGTGCGGGTATGGAAGATGCAGGCGGATTGGTCTTTTAAGAATGGAGGGGTTATATGGACTTGGAAAAAATGCTTAAGGAGTATAGAGAGAGTATTAAGGCGGTGCCGAGGGAAGAAAGAATCGCGCAGACGGTGCGGCTGTCCGGGGAGGCGTTCTTTCAGAGGGAGCAGGAGCGGATGCTGTCTTACGCGGAGTTTTTGAGGACGCAGTTTCTTGTGCTTAAGAAACGGTGGTGGGTGTACCAGTGCCTTTTGCTTATGACGGCGGGGCTCCTTCTTGGGAATATGCAGGAGGAGTATTATATGCGCCGGAGCGTGGGGGTGGCGGGCGTGTTGTTTGTGGTGCTCATTATTCCGGAGATGTGGAGGAACAGGACGCATCTGAGCCTGGAGGTGGAGACGGCGGCTTATTATTCGCTGCGCCAGATTTATGCGGCGCGGATGCTGTTGTTTGGGGCGGCGGATGTGTTTTTGGCGGCGGCGTTCTGCCTGGGGCTTAAGGGGCGGTTCCATTTTACGGCGAGTGAGCTTTTGGTGCAGTTTTTGTTCCCTATGACGGTGACGGCGTGCATCTGCTTTGGGACGTTGTGCAGTAAATATGCGATGAATGAGACCGTGTCGGTGATTTTCTGCCTTGTGTGGAGCGGGGTGTGGTGGCTGGTTACGATGAATGAGCAGGTTTACCGGGCGGCGCTGCTGCCGGTATGGGTGTGCTGTTTTGCAGCGGCGGCAGCGGTGACGGCAGTGTGCGCTTACCGGGCGGTGAAGTTCTGCGGGCAGTGTCTGGAAGTCGGAGACGGGGCGCAGATGGAAGGAAATGAGATTGGATAAAAAGCGGGGAAGAGAATCGGAGGTTGATATTCATGGAACTGAGGATAAATAATCTTACGAAGGAGTTCGGCGGGTTTACGGCGGTAGACCATCTGAACCTTACGATGGAAAATGGAGTGTACGGGCTTTTGGGGGTCAACGGCGCGGGAAAGACGACGTTTATGAAGATGCTCTGCACCCTCCTTACCCCTACGGATGGGGAGATTCGGTGCAACGGGCGGGAGATTAGGGAGATGGACGGGGAGTACCGGAAGATTTTGGGGTATCTCCCCCAGGATTTTGGGTTTTACCCGGAGTTTTCGGTGCAGGATTATCTGCTTTATATTGCGGCGCTCAAAGGGCTGCGCCCGGTGGTGGCGAAACGGCGGGCGCGGGAGCTGATTGAGAAGACGGGGCTTGCAAAAGCGGCGAAGAAAAAGATGAGAGCCTTGTCTGGGGGGATGAAACGGCGGGCGGGGATTGCCCAGGCGATGCTAAATAACCCGAAGATTTTAGTGCTTGACGAGCCGACAGCGGGGCTTGACCCCAATGAGCGCATCCGTTTCCGCAACCTCATCAGCGAGCTGGCAGAAGAGCGGCTGGTGCTTTTGTCCACCCATATCGTGTCGGATGTGGAGTATATCGCCAACCAGATACTTTTGATGAAAGGCGGGCGGATTGTCCTTAAGGGGGAGGCATCGGAGCTTATCGACTCCATGGAAGAAGGGGTGTGGAGCGTATTTGCCCGGAAAAATGAGGTGTCCGCGTTTATGAAAAAGTACAAGGTGTCGAACCTTAAGACGGAGCATGACGGGGTGGAACTCCGGATTATCGCGGGGAAGAGGCCGGCGCGGGATGCGGTGCTGGTAGATGCGAACTTGGAGGATGTATTTTTATATTATTTTGGGGAGAAAGCGGGGGAAGAAAATGTTGCGGTTTGAGTTGAAAAAGATATGGTCGAAACGGATGAACCAGGGGGCGGTCTTGCTGCTGCTTGTGATTGTCATTGCGGGGAGCCTTTTGGCTGCCCGGGATGTGAAATATTATAAGGAGGACGGTTCGAGCGTATCCGGCATATTTGCCGCCGGAAGGTTAAGGCGTGAGAAGAATAAGTGGAAGGGGTATGTGACGGAGGATGTGCTTAAGAAGGTGGTGGAGGAGAACAAAAAGGCCCATGACGAGGCGGATACGGCGGACGGGGCGCTGGTAAAGTACCAGGGGCTCAGCGACCTCAGGGAGTGGATTAACTCCGGGATGGTCGGCCGGGGAAATTATGACTATTACCTGTGCGACAGCATTTCCCCGGAGACGGCGGCGACCCTTTATGAGAAGAGGGTTTCGCTTTTGAAGGAGGAGTTTGCCGGGCAGGGGTATTCAAAGGAGGAGAAGGAGGTGCTCCTGCGCCGGTATGGGGAGTTTGAGGCGCCTCTTTACTATGGCTATGCGGACGGGTGGAAGGCTGTCCTTGACTCCCAGTATCTGCCGACGCTGATGATCATTTCCATCGTCATCATCGGATTTTTGGTGTCCGGCGTGTTTTCCTGCGAGTTCCAGCTTGGGGCGGATTCGGTGTTTTTCTCTGCCAATTACGGGAGGAACCGGGGCGTCCTTGCGAAGGTGGAGGCGTGCTTTGCGGTGGTCACAGCGGTTTACTGGGTAGCCATGCTCCTTTTTACCGGACTGGTGCTTGGGATGCTGGGCGCCCAGGGGGCGGGGATTATGATCCAGACGGACTCGCTCAACTGGATGTGCATGTATAACATCACGTTTGCCGAAAAGTGGTTGCTTACCATGTTCGGCGGGTATGTCGCCCACTTGTGTATTCTGTTTTTTGCGGTGCTTGTCTCGGCAAAGAGCCGCTCAGCGGTAGCGGCGGTGACCATTCCTTTCGCGCTGTCCTGTGCGCCTATGTTTCTTGGGCGGGTGCCCTTCCTTACGAAAGCGATGAACCTGTTCCCGGATATGCTGCTCAGAATCAGTACATTTTTGCGGGATAACCTGATTTATACCATCGGCGGGAAGGGGCATGGCGTGTATGAGATACTGATACCGGTGTATCTGTTGCTGGCGCTTTTGATGATGCCGGTGATGTATGCGGGGTATCGGAGAAGTGAACTGGGGTAGATATTTTCTGTATGGAAAATAAGGAATTGCCGCATGGATTTCCGAGTCAATGCGGCAGACCTTTGCTGCCCGGCGAGTTTTTAAGAGTCTCCGGCAGAGAGGAGCGAAAAATAACAGAGAGGTACTCTACAAGCTGTTCCTTATACTGCTCCCTGGGATTTTTGAACCATTATCCCTGTCCTGGCCGCCGATGACAGTTCTTCAAAGGAAGAAGTCATCTATATTATGGCAGGAACAGACGGTGAGGTCGAGGGGAGGCTTACGGCTGGCTCCGCCGAGCTGTATGACAGGGTAGTCTCTCTTTGCGACGGGGCGAAAGAGCTAAATGACGGTACAGGAAAGTTAAATTCCGAAACTGCACAAATGGATACAAAATTACAGGATAAGGTTGACGAAATCCTTTCTTCCATAGAGGGGGAGAAGACGGAGCCAAAAGAACCGGAATCGAAAACCTTGTGGCAGAAGTTTGTTCGGCTGTTCGGATTCTGTGGCTGAGACCGGCTTGTAAAATCAGGAGGGTTATGGTAGTATGGAGATACGAAAACGAGAGGAAAGGCAGGTGGGGATATTGACAGCGGCCAAACAGCATCAGAAAGATTTACAGCGTCTGCGAAACCTGCGGCCTATCGACGACGATTTTATGCGCTGCCTGTTTAAAGATAACATTCCACTGGCAGAATTTGTGTTACGCATTATTACTGGTAAGCCGGATTTGCTCATCACTGACTGTGAAACGCAAAAGGACATGAAAAGACTGACCGGGGCACGCTCTATCTGTCTGGACGCATACGGAACAGATTCTGCCGGGAAAAGATATGATCTGGAAATCCAAAGGCAAGAAAAAGGCGCAGACCCACACAGGGCAAGATACCATTCCAGCGTGATGGATATAGAAAATCTCCATTCCGGGCAGGAATTTAAAGAACTGCCGGACACTTATACGATTTTCATTATCGAGAAAGATTTCTATGGCAAGGGTGAGCCTGTCTATCCGATTGAAAGAATCAATCTTGCTACGGGTAAATCCTTTGAAGATGGGGAACATATCCTGTATGTGAATGGGGAATACCGGGGCGAATCCAATCTTGGAAAGCTTATGCATGATTTTAATTGCACCAGTGCAGATGATATGAATTTTGAATTGATGGCAGAACGAACAAGGTATTTGAAAGAAAATCCGAAGGGAGTGAGTGAGATGTGTCGGATTATGGAAGATATGAGAAATGAATCTTTGAAGGAGGTTGCTGTTCGTATGTTGATAGCCGGAAAGTATGCTTTGGAAGAAATTGCGAATATTTCAGGGCTTTCCCTTGAAGAAGTAAATCAACTGAAAGCAGAGCAAAACGTATAAAGAATTTATAGACATCTTTGACCGGAAATATAATATAGAAAAAGAGGCGGATGATAAAAATGAGCAAGGTTGAGATTAGAAAGCCGTATAAAATCAGCGAGCTGATTGAGATTGTGACAAAGGATTACTGGGTGGTGAATGAGCCGGATATCAACGGAAAGCATTTATGCCCGGATACGGGGATATTTGATCTTGAGCTGTATACGCGGAAGTTTGAGGATAAGATTTCTGAAGACCTGGTCTGCTATCTGGAGGATTATCCTGAGATTACGGACGAGGATGAAGAGATATTCCCGGAATTTGTTGTCAGGGAAGGGCTGGTATTTTTATATTCGGGTGAGAATTTCGAGTCTGTGATATCGGGCGCTTTTGACCAAAAGCTGAATCCGTCGATGAAAGAATTTATTGATTCGCTGAATTATTACAGGGATAATGATTCTTATCTGGATTTGTGAAGATGCAGGTCAATACCCTCAGCGGAGAAAGGATGTGTGCAGCCTTGCCCGCTGGGGGTAAAATTCTGTCATACTGTTACCCCATCTTTCTCAATGTTCATAAAAAAGGATATATGTCGTATATCTTGTCGGCAAAGTAACTTATTTCTTCCGGGGAAGTGTCTGCCAAAATCATAATATCTACATCAGAGTCTATATGAAAGTCACCGCGGGCATAAGAACCATATAATACTAAGCGTACTGCTTTTCCTTCAAATATTTTTATCACTGCGTCTTTGTAGTTTCCTAAAATGACACTCAGCTTATCTGACATCTGCAGCACCTCCTTATGTTTACAGGATATCTTATAGTATAACCGATTTCTGGTGAAAATCCAACTGTTTCTCTACAGTGTATTGCAGCGAGGATTCCTGACTGTGAATCGTGCTGTCGTTTCTTGCACTGCCGGTGATTTATGCGGGATACCGGGGGTTGAACTTTATTTTTGCACTCGGGTTAGTAAAAGAGCATGGAACGCCGCACATACATATGAAAAAGCAGCCAATCTCAACAATCAACTGCTTATTCATACACTATATCTCGTATTCTTTTCGTATTATATTTTCTTTAACTGTTCACTTATATCACGTCCGCCATACATGACAGTAACGATACGCACAACTTTTTCTCCCAGGTAAGGAATATATAAAATCACAAAGTATTAAAATCTTTACGCATTTCGGCAAATGCCTGTTTTGCAGGCTTTGTTCTTCCTGCCAAAATATCCGCATATCCTTTCTCAAGTTCTGCGTTTAATTCTTCTTCATTAAGCGCCCCCATGCAGACAGGTTTTTCATACGGCAGCCGCACTTCAAAAGGAAGTCCCTTTTTTAAGACAATCTGTTTGAAAAACATATCAATCGCATTAGAAGTAGGGATACCGAGTGTAGATAATATCGTTTCCGCCTGTTCCTTTAATGCAGGGTCAATTCTTGCATATACGCTCGCTGATTTTGCCATAACAACAGCTCCTTTCATGGAAATAGTATTCCTTTTCTATATTCATTATACTACAATGTATTGATATATGCGATACATTATCACTATGCACCGATAATGGGCTGCAGCGGTGTATTGCAGTGCGGCTCCCAGACCGTGAATCGTAATGTGCAGGAAAGAATTTGGGGATAGGCAAGCAGGGTAAAATGGAGTAAAATATATTTAACTTCGGAAAGAAAGGATTCTATGCCTGAATTTTCATACATCGCAAATGTCAAGTCTAATACAGGAGAAGTTACAAAATGAGCACACAGCATACAAATGACCAGTACATCGACAACCACCTCAAAGCCCGGGAGCGCGGCTACATCTGGCTGGAGGGGGAGCTTAAGCACACGCTGCTTATAAGTACGGCAGGAATCACCGTATTTTTCGCGGTGCTTTTTTTCGTCCTTAAGCCGGTTCTTTTGGCGTGGGCGGTAAGCTTTGCCGCGGCGGCGGTGCTCAATGCGGTCTGGGGGTACTTGAATTACCGGAGGGAATACCAAAATTACCAGGCTATTTACCGGTATCTGGAGGAGTTCGAGACGGGGAATTACGGGTACCGGGGGAGCGAGGACTTTACGGGCGCGGGAATCTGCGCCCAGCTTGCGGAGCAGCTTGCCCGCATGGGGGAGGCTTTCGGCGGGCTGAAATATAAGCTTGTGGAGGAGAAGGAGAACACGAAGGGGCTGGTGACGGACATTTCCCACCAGCTTAAGACTCCGGTGGCGGCGCTTGAGTTAAGCTATGAGCTTATGCAGGATGAAAGCCTTGACGATAAGGAGCGGCAGGAGTTTTTAGCGCGCAGCGGGCGGGAGCTTAAGAGGTTTCGCCAGCTTGTGGAGACCCTTTCCAACCTTTCCAGGCTGGAGGCGGATATGATAAAGCTTGCGCCAAGGGAGGCAGACCTTAAGGAGACGCTTATCCGGGCGGTGAACGGCGTCTACATGAAGGCGGAGAAGAAAGGGATTGAGATAGAGCTTGCGGACTTTGAGCCGGTAAGGCTTTGCCATGACGTCCGGTGGACGGCGGAGGCGGTGTCCAATGTCCTTGACAATGGGGTGAAATATTCTCCTGCGGGTACGAAGGTGCAGATTCGGGTAAATTCTTTGGTGTCCTATGTAGTTATTGAGGTGGAGGACGAGGGAATCGGCATCCCGAAGTCCGAGTACGCGGATATCTTCAAGCGGTTCTACCGGGGGAAGAAAGACGCGGTGGAAAAGGAGGAGGGCGCAGGGGTAGGGCTCTACCTTGTGCGAAAGATTCTGGAGGAGCAGGGCGGGAGCGTAAGGGCGCTCAGTGCTCCGGGAAGCGGCAGCATAATGCAGATGATGCTGCCGAAGAAATACGGAGTATAACAAAACTGTTATCTTTCCTGTTATGTTCCTGTAAGTTTCGGGGGTTATACTGTGTACATACCGAGGAAATGTATGCAGAAAGGAGCCTTATGATTTATGGAAACGATATTAAAGACAGTGGACCTGGTAAAATATTACGGCGACGGGGAGAATGAGGTGCGGGCCATCGACCACACCAGCATCCAGGTGGAGAACGGGGAGTTTGTGGCGCTTGTCGGCCGCTCCGGTTCGGGAAAGAGCACCCTCCTCCACATGCTGGGCGGCCTTGACCGTCCGGACAGCGGGGAAGTCATCATCGGGGGAAGGAATATATTTTCCTTAAAGGATGAGCAGCTCGCGGTGTTCAGAAGGAGGAAGATCGGGTTTATCTTCCAGGATTTTAATCTGATTCCGGCGCTGAATGTGTGGGAGAACATCGTCCTTCCGCTGGGGCTTGACGGCAAGAAAGTGAACCGTGATTTTGTGATGGATATTGTAAACAGTATCGGGCTTTTGGAAAAGCTTAAGTCTCTGCCAAGCCAGCTTTCCGGCGGGCAGAAACAGCGGGTGGCGATTGCCAGGGCGCTTGCCTCCCGCCCGGCAATCATCCTGGCGGATGAGCCTACGGGGAACCTGGACTCAAAGACAGAGATGGAAGTCATCTCGCTCTTAAAGGCATGTGTCCGCAAATACGGGCAGACATTAGTGATGATTACCCACGACGAGACTATCGCGCAGATGGCGGACCGGGTGATGATCATTGAAGACGGCAAGGTGGTGAGATAGATGAACATAATTACGACGACAGCATTTGCCAATTTAAGGAAAAATAAGAGCAGGAATATTTTAATCGGGATAGCTATCGCGCTGACGGCATTTTTGCTTACACTTTTGCCGACCATGGTGACGGGGCAGCTAAGCCTCCAGTTCCAGGCGGTAAATGAACTATACGCCCCGATTCACGGCGTGTACCGGAACGTGGACGGCGAGACGGCGGCAGAGATGGCAGAGGATGATGTATTTGAAACGGTGTGCAGACGGGAGATTGCCGGGAAGATATATACCGGGGATAAAGATATCACTGCCGACATGTTCGCTCTTGACGAGACGATGATTGAGCTGTCCAGGATGGAGCTTAAGGAAGGAACATTTCCGAAAAAAGCGGATGAAATCGTGGTGTCCGAAGGATGCCTTAAGGCTATGGGTCTTGAGGGAGGCGTGGGAGACCGGATAAAGGTGCCTTACCAGCCCGTGAGAAAAGGGAAACTCCTCAAGACGGCAGAGAAGGAATTCACCATCGCCGGGATGACAGAAGATTCGCCGGAGTCTCTGGAGAAAGGGATATTTACCCCTATGGTGTCGGAGGCATTTGCAAAGGAAATCATCCCGGAGGGGGAGCACGTTTACGATGTGTGTTTCCAGCTGCGCGATATTGAGGGGATGGTCACGGAGAAGATTGAGGAGCGGATAAGTGTTATCGGAGAGCAGTACGGGCTATCGAAGAATGATATCAAGGTCAATTCAGAGTATCTTTTTGCCAATTATGTAGACGGGGCGCTTTACGCAGGTCTTGGGGCGCTTTTGGCGGTCATCGTGCTGGCGGGCATCCTGACTATCTACAGCATCTACTATGTGTCCATGCTGGATAAAGTCCAGGAGTACGGGCGACTTCGGGCAATCGGGGCCACAAAGGGGCAGATTCGGAAACTGGTGCTCCGGGAAGGCTTTGCCGTTGCCGCCATAGCGGTTCCGGCGGGGATTGTCCTCGGGCTTGCAGGAGCAATTCTGATGCTCAAAGCAATGGTCAGTTCGTCCATGGACGGCAACCGCGTCCTGGGAGAACAGATGAAGGCAGTCATGGAAAGCGGGGATGCCAGCCTGGTGAAAGGGTGGGTCATCCTGCTTGCGGCGGGGGTAAGTCTTCTGACGGTCTTTCTCTCTCTTCTCAGCCCGATGCGAAAGGCAAGCAAGATTACAGCTATGGAGGCGCTGCGCTATCAGGGCGGCCGGAAAGGGAAGAAGGAGAGGACTTCCCGGAAGGGGTACGATGCGCTGAGTATCCCAAGGCTTACGGTATCTAACCTTGGGAGAAATAAGCGGCGGACTGCGGTGACGATTTTATCCCTCGGGGTGACGGGCGTTCTTTTTGTGGCGGCTGCCACCGCCTGCAACTGCATGAATGCCGAGGACGTCACGAGAGACAGTATCCGCAGTGATATCCTGGTGTCCATCGACCAGGAGGAGGGCGACGAGATGCACCCGGAGTGGGCGCTTAGTGCAATCCAGCAAAACAATCCCATGACGGAGGAGCTTAAGAGAAAAATCGAGAAAATCGACGGCGTGACCGCTGTGAAGACCATCCCTAAGACGGACGGAAAGATTGAGAAAGCGGACGGTGAAGGAAATGTGACGGGAAAGGAAGAGCCGGACGGTGAAGGGAATGTGACGGAAAAGGAAGAGCCGGGCGGCGGGGTGAAGGAGCGCACGGGGAAGATGGCGCCCGATGAGATTAACGGTGAGGTGAAAGGGCTTGACGCGGCGGATATGAAGGAGCTTTCCCGGTATGTGACGGAGGGCTCCCTGGGAGATGCATCGCTTAAGGACGGAACAGGAATTATCTTCCAGGGGTCTACGTTAAAACAGGAATTTCCGGACTGGAAGGTGGGCGATAAGCTGTATCTGGAGATTGCGGACGGCGAAAAAGTCAAGGGGCGGGAAGTGACCCTTGCGGCGGTTGCCCAGGCGCCGCCGAGCCTGATGGGATATTATATCGCGATGCCGGAGGATGCGCTTAAGACTATGTGCAGCTCGGATATCACATATTATTGGGATATTTTCGTGGAAAAAGGGAAGGAAGAGGCGGCGGCAGAAGAGGTCAGGGAGCTTGTCTCAGAGGCGGAGGTTCTTGAGGTGGATACCTTCCTGGAGGAGAATGAACTGTCGGAGAATGCAATCCGGTATACCCTCTATGGCTGTTACGGGCTGCTGGCGGTATTCGGGCTTATCGGAATCCTGAACCTTATTAACACCATGATCAACAGCGTCCACGTCAGGAAGAAGGAGCTTGGAATGCTCCAGGTTATCGGGATGTCCGGGAGGCAGACGGTGTATATGCTGCAGCTTGAGGGGCTTTTTTACACCGCCGGTACGCTTGTCTTGTCTCTGGGGCTTGGGAGCATCCTCGGGTACGCAATATTCCTGTGGGCGAAGACTGAAGGAATCATGGGCATCCGGGTGTACCATTATCCGGCGGTGCCTGTGGTCTGCCTGGCGGGGATTGTGCTGGCGGTGCAGATACTCATCACTTATTTTGTAAATATGAACTTTAAGAAACTGAGCCTGATTGAGCGGATTCGGTTCGCGGAGTAGGAATAAAGGATACTTTGCCTATGCAAAGCATAAGGCGGCGGTCATCGAGGTGTAGGGCAAACTTTTCCTGAGTATTGTTTTCATAAAATCGCCCGCTTTCAAAAGTATAAATTTTTTTCGCTTTTGAAATAGTATATCATGCTTAAGCATTTAGATCGCCGCCATTCACGTCAATCACAATTTTACCGTTTATTTTACCGTTCTCCATATCCTCGCAGGCCTTTGCGATATCCGTAAAAAGGTAGCATTTTCCGATATGAGGGGTAAGGTTATGTGCATCCAGGAAAGCGAATATATCATTGATTGTTTCCTGTGTAGGGGTGTTGCTGAAAAAGCCTGTCAAATAAATACCGTTTGGAATGTCTTTGATCGGGTCAAAACCGTTCCATGTATATACGCCGCCAAGATTGCCCGTATTGCAGACGATTCCGCCTTTTTCCATGCAGGACAGAGTATTTTTTAGCGTCTTTATTCCAACAAGCTCCAAGGCTTTTGTGATGCCGGAAACCTGCCCCTTTAATGAGCCATTGTCAAGTAAAGCCGTGTCCGCTCCGCAATCGGTCAATAACTGCAATTTGCTTTCTCTGTGGGTGGTAGCGGTAACTTTACAGCCGAAAGCCTTTGCAATCTGAATGGCCGCATACCCTAAAGCGCAAGTGCCGCCCCGGACAAGCAGGTGGTCGCTGCTTTTTAAGGAAAGACATTCAAAGAGGGAACCCCATGCGGTAAAGTAGGTTTCGGGTATCGCCGCAAGCTGATTCCATGACAGGTTAGTGTCTGCCGCAAAAACATGGTGTGCGGGGAGGAGGGCGTATTCTGCATAGCTGCCATTAAACTCGCGCCCCATGCCGCCCATGAGGGCAATCACTTTCTGCCCGGCAGTAAAAGCAGTATCGGAGGCGTCTGCAACCTCCCCGGCACATTCAATGCCGGGAATAATGGGTTTTTGAATGTACGGGGCAGATATTTCTGATTTCCGCAATATCTGCTCGGAATGGTTCATGCCAAAAGATTTGATGCGGACAAGCACGAGACCGGGCTTTACCGCAGGCGTGGGATATTCCGTTATTTTTATCTCTCTACTTTCAGTGGGTTTTGTCAAAATGACAGCTTTCATGTTCAACACTCCTTCCAACATTGCGGGTCTGCGCTGTAGAAATTGCCGTTTGTACCGTATGCTACGGCGGGGCAGCCGCGGCAGAACCTTAACAGCTCGCATTTTGCACATTTTTCAAATTTTCCATAATCCCGGTAGCTTTCCATGTTACCTGTCCAAACATCAGCGAGCCTGTCAGTAAAAACATTTCCTACCCTGCTTTTCAATCTCCGGCAGGCATAGATATCCCCCGTAGGTAATATCGTTAAGTGGCAGTTGCCGCAGTTGCAGCCGCCGTATATCATATCTGGCTTTGCGTCTTCCGGGATTTTGAAAATTCCTTTTTCATACAGATACAGCGTCCAAAGGTGGTCTTTTAAGTTAAAATAAGTTTCACAACCCGCCGTTTCACAGGCTTTGAATTTTGCATAGCAGGTATCTAATAATGCTCTGTATTCCTGCGGGGTCATTCCCGTTTCTTTCTCCCCGCTTGTGGGGCAGTAGCGGGCAAATGCGAACACATCTGCTTTGTGCTTTACTACGGTGTCAATAATATCGGGGATTTCAGAAATATTTGTTCCGGATACGGTTGTCATGATGACGGAACGTATTCCTGCTTTTTTGATGCACTGTATTTTTTCCAGCGTGCAGTTAAAAGAGCCGGGTTTGCGAAACAAGTCATGTGTATTTTCCATGCTGTCAAGGGACATTTGATATTTTTCGCAGCCCATATCTTTTAGCCGCCTGCATACCTCGTCATTTAAGTGAAATGGATTGCCAAGTATTGTAAAAGGTATGCCCTTTTCTTTGAACAGGCTTAACAGTTTCCAAAAATCGGGGTGCAGGACAGGGTCGCCGCCAGTGAGGTAAAAGTAAGGCAGACGGTTGTATTTATTGCACATTTCAAGGCAATTTTCAAAGACAGACTGCATTTGTCCCCAGGACATACTGTCTAATGCCTTACAATTATTTTCAGAAAAAATGTAACAGTGTTTGCAGCGTTGGTCGCACTCGTCCGTAATGTGCCATTGAAAAGCAAAATATTGTTTCACAGCAAAAACCTCCTTGTAAATTATCTGTAAGAACGGCATACAGCCGGATATTTTGTAATATGCCCCCGGAGCAGGACACTCCGGGAGCAGGCAATGTAAAACGCCTTTTCAGTTGGAATTATTTGTCAGACGCACCGCAGGCAGAACCGCAGGCAGCCGGGGTTTCGGCAGGCTTATCAGCAGCGCCGCAGGCAGCCGGGGTTTCTGCGGGCTTATCAGCAGCGCCGCAGGCAGCTGGGGTTTCGGCAGGCTTATCGGCAGAGCCGCAGCCAGTACCGCAAGCGGAAGAAACCTCCGTATTGTCATTCCAACCAGATAAATTTGAAAGTGCCATTTTTATTACCTCCTACTTTTGTTTTTTGAAAGGTTTTCCTCTCTGCAATTGTTATTTTACAGACTTTCTTGTTATTTGGAAGTACGCACCTTTTTATTAGGTGGTTACTTTTTTGTAAGTTTTGTGTGATTTAGCCGTCCAGGCATGAGAAAATTTTTTGTGTTGGATTATGAGTTGATTTAAGAAACGCATTACACTATAATTTGAGTGTAACAGTTGTTTTAATGTGTAAAAAGAGGGGAATTGCTATGGTTAAGAAAGAAGAGCTCCCGGCTTGCCCGGTTGCTACAACAGTACAGCTTATTGGAAATAAATGGAAATTATTGATTATGCGTAATCTCCGTGTCAGGCCGTGGCGGTTTAATGAACTTCAAAAATCATTAGAGGGTATCAGTCAGAAAGTTTTAACAGACAGTTTGCGCTCTATGGAAAGTGACGGGATTGTTACCCGTACTGCATATCCTGAAGTGCCGCCGAGAGTGGAGTATGCCCTGAGTGAATTGGGGGAATCCATGCTCCCGATTATTAACGCTATGGAAACATGGGGGATAGAGTATAAAAAGCAGCAGCAAGTGTAGAGAGCATTAAATCAGAGCCAGGAGGAAGGCAAGCAGTGAACATAATCGAATATTTCAGTACAGATAACAAAGAATATTGGCTTTCAAAGATTAAAGAAAGCGATTGGGGGGCAGGTCAGTTTTTATATGAACTGTTAAAAAATCAAAAGTTAAAGGAATATGTCGGTGAAAATACAAAGGTGCTTATGTTGGCAGAGGGAGGAGATTTGATATCTTTCTGCACATTTGCCGATAAGGACGATATTCAGCCGACAGAATTGACGCCATGGATTGGGTGGGTATATACTTTCCCGCATTATAGAGGACACCGTTATGTCGGAAAGCTGTTAAGTTATGCTGAGACATTGGCAAAAGAAGATGGGATTAATAGCATTTATATTTCGACAAATCATAATGGGCTATATGAGAAATATGGGTATGAGTTTTTTGGAATGATGAAAGATATGCATGGAGAAGATTCAAGAGTATATGTAAGATATTTATAATTTCCGGTTTGACATGCCGGGAAATCGGTATTGACATGACGAAAGGATATATTATGATTGATAATAAACAGGTCAAAGAAATTCTATTTGGATTAGGAGCAGATTTATGTGGAATAGCGAGTATAGATAGATTTAATGACGCTCCTAAAGGGTATCATCCTACTGATGTTTTACCAACTTGCAAATCGGTTATTTCTTTTGGATGTAGATTTCCAACAGGAACTTTAAGTTGTAATTCTCCTGTACCTTATACAAGAGTGAGAAATTCTATTACGCCCAAAATGGATGCAATTGCTCTTGATTTTTGTATTGAAATGGAAAAATATCAAATCGCTTGTATACCAATTCCAACAAATGAAAGTCAATGGGACGAAAATACTAAGAGATGGCGTTCTATTATTTCTCAAAAGCATGCGGCACAGGCAGCGGGATTAGGTACGATAGGGAGACATTCTTTGCTTATTACACCAGAATTTGGAAGTATGGTTTGGTTGGGAGCAGTTTTGTGTGAACAAGAATTAGAATGTGACAAGTTAAAAGACAATATTTGTAATAACTGTAATGCCTGCGTAAACATATGTCCAGTAAATGCGTTAGAGCATTTAGAGTTAGAGCAACAGGCATGTTGGGATTATGCCTTTGGTGATGATAAAACAATACAAAGCTGGGTGATAAGTTGCCACAAATGTAGAGATATTTGCCCTTATAATTTAGGAACAGAAAATTCGTTTATAAAGAAGTAGACCAATTCTAAGTTGTATAAAGTTTTGGATAGGAGATTTTCTATGAATAGTAAAGTTTTGAAGAATGAAGACATAACAGAAAAAATAATTGCTTTTAATCTACGTCAGTCCTACCGTGAAAATCTGACAAGAGATGAGCTATATGATTGTACAAGAGGATGCTGGAAAATAAGTCGTAAAAAAGCTCAGCAGTATGCATATGCTTTTAGTGTTTATGAAAACACTATAAAAGAGGTTTATAAAATTGAAAAATGGATACCGGCAGAAAAACTTCAAAGAAAAACTGTTCGTAATAAGCAGGATGAAAGTGGAAGATATGGGTTTGAAGGTAAACGTGCAGAGCCAGAAATACGAGAAAAATACTTAGAAAAATCATTAGAAAATATATGTAAAAAGGGACAATACAGTTTCAAGTATTTGCCTATACATGATAAAAATAATGACGAAGTAATCGAAGAAATACAAAAAATAGAAAAAGAAGTTGAACTGTTGAATATAGACGAAGAATCAAAAAAAGCAATTGTAAATGTTAGGGTTAATCAAGGAAAATTCAGAGAATTATTGCTAAAGAGATATAATAACAAATGTTGCCTGTGTGACGTAAAAAATCAAGAGTTCCTAATAGCAAGTCATATTAAACCTTGGGCAAAAAGTGAACCAAAAGAAAAAACAGATATCGATAATGGTTTTTTGTTGTGTCCTAACCATGACAGATTGTTTGATAAAGGTTATATCACTTTTGATGATGATGGTACAATAATAATTTCTGGCAAATTGTCAAAAGATAACAGTAAGTATCTTAATGTAGACAGTAAAATGCATATAGAACAACTGACCAAGGGTAACAGAAAATATTTGGAATTTCACCGAAAAAAAGTTTTTGATAGCTAAATGAAAATTCCTGTTTGACATACTGAAAAATCGGCGCTTTTAATAATCATGATGTGAATGAGATTATAAGCCTTTATCACGAAGATGCAACAAATCACCAGGTAACAAGCGCCCCTGTTGTGGAATTGAAACAATTCGAGAAATGTTTACAGAAGAATTTGCCGCTGCGGATATGACAGCTATTGTAGAAAACATATTTGAAGATGGACAATGGGCGATTTTAGAATGGAAAGACCCATTAGGATTAAGAGGTTGTGGATTTTTTCATATTGTTAATGGAAAAATTCTGTTTCAAAGAGGATATTGGGATAAACTCTCCTTTTTGAAACAGCACAATTTGCCTATTGAGTAGATATATATTAAAGTTGGAAGTTAGGAGGAACTAATATATGTGGATATGCCCCAAATGCGGAAGGGAGTTTAAAAGAACAAATCAGGGACATTACTGCGGAAAAGCACCTGAAACAGTATTAGAATATATAGTTTCGCAGCCATCAGAAACACAATCCCATTTAACAGAAATGATGATTATATTGCAAAATAGTGTTCCCTGTATAAATGAACGTATATTATGGAGTATGCCGTATTATGAAAAAGAAGGAAAATCTATTTCGTTTTCTGCGTGTAAAAATCATATTAGTTTTTATGTGGGAATGGAGGCTATTGGAGAATTTGTTTCCGAGTTGAACGGATTTGCCACAAAGAAAAATGCAATTTATTTTCCCTATAATAAAGCATTGCCAACTAAGCTGATTACAAATATTGCAAAGTGGTGTTTGAGCTGAATTGCCAACTTCTAATCTATAATTCATGTTACACCAGAAAATGGCGGAGCATATATTGAATTTCCATATGACATTCGCAATCGGCTTAAAAAGTCTGATGGCGATGAAGTCAGTGTTACCGTCTGTGAAAGATAAGAAGAGTGTGGATAGAGCATTGATATAAAGTATGGGGTATGCTAAGATGAATGCAGAAAGACGTGTATGTCAGAAAGGGCGAGTGACGGTATGGAGCGGAAAAAAAGCTGCCAATAGGGATTGAATTCTTTAAGGATATGCGTACCCGCGGCTATTATTATGTGGACAAGACAGGATTTATCAGAGAACTGCTGGATACTTGCGGAAGTGTAAATCTGTTCACAAGACCGCGTCGTTTTGGGAAGAGCCTGAATATGGATATGCTCAAAGCCTTTTTTGAGATTGGGACAGATGCAGCGCTTTTTGAAGGATTAGAGATTTCGGAAGATGCGGATAGATGTGAAGAATATATGGGGAAGTTTCCCGTTATTTCTATTAGTTTGAAGGATGTGGAAGGAGAATGCTATGAGACCGCTTATGATAATCTGGGCATAGCGATTAGTGAAGAGGCGGAAAGATTCGATTTCCTGCTTGACAGTACCAGATTAACCAATACGGAAAAGGAAAAGCTCATTCATTTGATGAAAGGGGTCTTTGAAAAGCCGGCTTATCTGCATAACAGTCTGCGTCTTCTGACAAGGCTTTTGCATAAGCATTATGGAACGCAGGCCATTGTGCTGATTGACGAATATGATGTACCGTTGGATAAGGCATACCAAAATGGATATTATCCACAGATGGTACAGCTGATACGCTCTGTGTTCAGCCAGGTGTTAAAGACGAATAAAAGTCTGTATTTTGCGGTGATTACGGGGTGTCTTAGAATTGCAAAGGAAAGCATTTTTACAGGACTTAATAATTTTAAAGTAAGGACAATTGCTGATTTGTCGTATGCCGAATATTTTGGGTTTACAGATAAAGAAGTCAGAGAAATTCTTGCTTACTATGGGCTGGAAGATAAATTCAGCCAGATGAAGGAATGGTATGACGGGTATCATTTTGGTCAGGCCGATGTATATTGTCCCTGGGATATCCTGAATCAATGTGATAAATTCCTCGAGTCGCGGTCGGCTCCGATGGAACCGCACTGGGAGAACAGCAGCAGTAACGCGATTATACAGGATATTATTGAACATGCAACGAATACTACCAAGGATCAGATTGAGACATTGATTTCGGGAGGTGTGATAGAAAAGGTTCTGATACCGGAATTGACGTATACGGATCTTGACAGCCAGGATGTGGAAGTGAGACAGACATATTTGTGGAGTGTTTTGTTCGCGACAGGATATCTGACTGCGGAAGAACGATTGGAAAATGGATTTTACAGGCTCGTAATTCCTAATCGAGAGATTCTGGGTATCTATGAGAAGAAGATTCGCTCATGGCCTTTTTCTCGGTCTTCTGCAGGCAGAAGAAAGCTGGATTGTGAAGTCTAATGCAGAGTCTGGCATTGGTTATACGGATGTATTTCATAAGAAAGGGCTGCGGACAATTCATGTATATGGAATAGCCTGTTATAAGAAGAACTGCAAAATAAAATATCTGCTGGAACGTGTTTGAAAATGGAAGGGATATCACGAAATCATTAAAACGGATGAAAGAGTGATATCCCTGATTTTATTTCCGCGGGCAATGAACTGAGCGGTTATGGGAGCCTGGTTTCCATTAGCTGTATATCTGGAAGAATGGCGGTATAAAATTTCATTTGCATATCTACAAATGGAGTCGGACAGTCAGACATGAAATTTGCATTAAAATACAAAATCATGTTTGAAGATGATATCCAAGAGATGTATAATAAAACAGTGCTCGTAATTTACAGGGAGCGATTGTAAATGACAAGAGGACTGTTTTATCAAGCAATATTACCGTTTATCGGGATGTTGTAAGGAACGAAAAAACGGTATTTGAGGAGAGAAAGGAATGGAATTTAAGCTGATTTCGATAGCAAGTTTGATTGCTTTTTATGGTTGCTATTTTGTGAAAATGCTTTGTCAGAAAAGGCAAGGAATACAGACAGACCAAATCGGAAAAGATAAAGTTGGTTTTGTGAAATTTGTGGAAATCACAATGAAGATTGCGGCTATTCTTGTTTTTGTAGCGGAACTTGTCAGTATTTTCTTTGAAACAGGGCATAGTCTTACTGCTATTCGGGTTATAGGTACAATAATGAGTGTCGGGGGAACAGTTATATTTATTGTTGCAGTATGGACGATGCGAGACAGTTGGCGTGCAGGAGTGTCCCAAACCGATAAAACGGAACTTGTAACAAGCGGCATTTATCAAATTAGCCGTAATCCCGCCTTTTTGGGATTTGACTTTTTGTATATTGGAACATTATTGATGTTTTTTAACTGGATTTTATGTTTCTTAACTGCATTTGCGGTCATTATGTATCATTTGCAGATTATCAATGTCGAGGAAGATTTTTTGCTTGCAGCATTTGGAAATGAATATTTGCAATATAAGAAAAAGGTTTGCCGTTATATTGGCAGAAGACGATAAATTCCAGTTTATCGGGAAGTTGCAGAGAGTGTAAAACTTGGATTTGCAGGGAGGACTAAGATGGCTGAAAATGTATATGAATTCAAATTTACCTGGAGGAATCGAAATGAAAAATAATGGTGAAAAAAATTTTTGTACCTGTTCGGTTACTAAGTGTCCGCGTCATCCAATGAACCATGATGAGGGCTGCACACCTTGAATCAAAGATAATCTTGAAAAAGGAAAAATGCCAGCGTGTATGTTTAAGGCAGTTAGTGATGACGTTAGCGAGGCGCATGATTGGACAATAAAAGGCTTTGTGGAATTTTATCATAAAATGAATGGTGACCAGTAATCCTGACAAGTAAGAATGATGTTTCAAAGAATTTGAAAATAATATGTGGCAAAGCATTTCGGTAACATCCAAAGCTATCATTGATTTCGCATATAAAAAACCGGTGTTAAAAAGATATGTTCAAATCACGCAGTAGATAATCCTCGTTCGGGCAAGTTTATGGAAAAGTCCGGACTAAAGTTTGACCATTACGGTGAATATACGAAACTTGATGGCAGTCAGACTTTTAAAGCTAAGTATTATAAAATGGAATTAGAGTAATTGAGGGATAAAAGCTGAATGGAGACTGAAGATATTATTCTTGGGAAAGCAAAATATGAGGACTGGAGATCTATATACCGTAATGTCTGGTCAAGGCCGGAGACGGCGGAATATATGATATGGAAAGTGACGGCTGATGAGGATGAGGCAAGGAAGAGGATACAACGGACGGTCGCATGGCAGGAAACCCATGATGCGTGGCTGGTATATGAGAGGAGCAGCGGCCAAGCCATCGGATTTGCCGGAGTAGAGGAAACAGAGCCTCATATTTATCATGAGACTGGCATTGCTCTGGGACCGGAGTATGTCGGAAAGGGATATGGGAAACAAGTACTGCGTTTATTGATGGAATACTGTATTTCATTAGGAGGACGGGAATTTTATTATTCTATACGGGCAGGGAATCTTGTTTCAAAGGCGCTGGCATTATCCTGTGGACTGGCGTATCTGCATTCGGAGCAGAAGACAGACCAACGCAGCGGAAAAACTTATGAATTGGAGATTTATAAAAAGAATTTGTGAAAAAGTAATAAAGGATATGAAAACAGATGGAGCGACAAGTATCGGTCAACTGATAGAAATACTTGATTTTTATGGTATCGGACACGCTGAAAGAAACAAACGGATTTCCAAGAAGAATCCTGTTCCCTACAAGTATTCGATTCTGACAGTTCATACAGATGCGGGATATACACATTGGACGCTGCTTTATGATAATAAATATTATGGCCCGGAGTTTGGCTTGATTGAGGGCAAATATACGTATGGGAAAATTACATCATTTTTAGAAATATATGCTGAGTAGAAAATTCGGGTTTGACATACTGAAAAATCGGAATTTGGTGGTGAGATATAAAAATATGCAACAAGCGATATTAGAATGTAAAAATGGGTCTGTATATTATTGGTATACCAATATTGATTTTGCCAGGAGGACAGTTTTTCTTTTACATGGATTAACTGCAAATCATGCAATGTTTGATAAGCAAATTGAATTTTTAAGTGACAAATATAATGTGATAGCATGGGATGCACCTGCACATGGAAAATCAAGACCATATTCAAATTTTTCGTATGAGGATGCAGTTGTCGTGATGTTACAAATATTGAATAAATTGCAAATAAAAGAAGTTGTATTGATTGGACAATCAATAGGTGGTTTTATTGCACAGTCTTTTATTTCAAGGTATCCTGAAATGGTAATAGGATTTGTGTCAATCGATTCAACGCCATTCGGTAATTATTATTCCAAATCAGACATTTGGTGGTTAAAACAGATTGAATGGATATGCAAACCATTTTCAGAAAAAATGCTTAAAGCATCAATGGCAAGACAAAATGCTGTTACAAAAGCAGGACGAGATAATATGCTTGAAATGGTTAGTGATTATGAAAAAGCAGAACTCTGTCATTTGATGGGAATTGGCTATGCGGGATTTTTAGAAGATAACAGGGAATTACAAATACCTTGTCCGTTGTTAATATTAGTAGGAGAAAAGGATAATACAGGAAAAGTAAAACAATATAATAAAGAATGGTCAAAAAGAACGGACATAAAGATTACCTGGATTCCCAATGCAGCACATAATTCTAATGTTGATAATCCTAATTTTGTGAATTACTGCATAGGAGAGTTTTTGGCGAATCTATAATTAGGCAGGAGAACCTCAAATTCAAATATATCGGGAAGTTGCAGAGAGTGTAAAACCTGGATTTGCAGGGAGGACTAAGATGGCTGAAAATGTATATGAATTCAAATCTATCATTCATGTTACACCAGAAAATGGCGGGGCATATATTGAATTTCCATATGACATCCGCAAAGAATTTGGCAGAGGCAGAGTGAAAGTTCATGTGACATTCGATGGGATTCCGTATGATGGAAGTGTTGTCAATATGGGTGTGAAAAATCCTGATGGAAGTATTTGCTATATCATTGGGATATTGAAATCTATTCGCAATCAGCTTAAAAAGTCTGACGGCGATGAAGTCAGCGTTACCGTTGGTGAAAGATAAGAAGATGAAAAATCGGAATTAGGGGAGGTAATGGATTGAACGAATCGGAACTTTATAAAGAACTTGGAAAATTGACAGATGACAGGAGTAAATGGAAAGAGAGCATTCCGTATGTTTCATCTCTTCTTACCCATGAATCGGTGAAAATACAGGCAAAGGCGCTCTGGCTGCTTGGTGAGATTGGTCTTGCCTACCCTCTGTCAGTGCAGGACGCGGTTCCGGTAATCGTTTCTTTCTGTGACAGCCCGATACCGCTTTTGCGGGAGCGTTCGGTCAACGCCTTCGGCAGAATCGGACGCGGCAGCTATCATATAATTGAACCGTATTGGACAGGCCTGTTTTGCTTTGCATCTGATGAGGAGGCGAAGGTCAGGCTGAGTTTTATCTGGGCATCAGAAAACATCGCCACGAACACTCCCGGCATTTATGAGAATTATATGCCGATATTTGAAAAACTGCTGTATGATGCGGATGACAAGGTAAGGATGGAGGCGCCGGAAATCTTCCGTGTTCTCGGTAAGCGCAGACCGGAGTTCGTCAGGCCTTATTTGCAGCAACTGCAAAAAATATCAGAAACGGACAATAACCGTGTTGTACGAATCCACAGTCTGGGTGCGATTAAGGCAACCGTATCGAAGTAGATAAGTCTCAGTTTGTCACACTGGAAAATCGAGAGTTGAGGAGGGTAAAGAATGAAACGGGAATTAGGAATCGCAAGGTGTGGGCTTGCCTGCTGCTTGTGTTCGGAAAATGAAAAATGCAATGGCTGTAATTCGGAGAACTGTCCTGACTACACTCAATGCGAAAACAGAAGATGCTCCATGGAAAAGGAACTCCCCGGCTGTTATGCTTGTGAAATGAATTGTAAAAGCGGATTACTGAACAAAATCAAGCCATATGGTTTTACGCTGTTTATAAAAAGATATGGGATAGAAAGTCTTCTTGACTGCCTTGAAGAAAATGAAAAGAGAGGAATCCTGTATCATCGGGAGGGAATTGTTGGCGATTATGATGATTTTGACGATGTGGAAAGGCTGATAGAATTTATTAAGACAGGGAAACGATAAATGTGAATTTGCAAAAGCGTACACTACATGAAGAAAAATGGCAAAAGGGAATGAATGTATAGAAATCAGTTTAAGCTTATACATAGCGAGTTAATTCAACAAGTTCAATGTGTAGAATATAATTTGAAGATAATATATGCAGCGATGTGCGAAGGAAATTTTAACAATAATTTAAAGTTTGTTGAGAAGATGAATTTGGGTAAGATAGCAAGAGAACTTGAAGAACTCGACAATAGTGATGAATTGCATTATGATGAATACAGGACATATGACTTGTTTAGAAAAACGGAGGAATTGCTTGTTGAAATGTTTATCAGGAAGTCTCCAAAGCTGTTCTAAGGCGCTATTTCAGCTTTGGAACAACTTTGGCAATGCTTTAAGTAAATAGATTGAGGAGAAAAATGGAGAGGAATATAAAAGCATATACAAGTATAGCTCTAGGTATTCTTTTTTGCGGAAGTGTTCTGATCGGATACATACCTATTCCAGAATATGCAATTGAATTAACCTGTATTTCTAACTCATTTATCGGTATTTTATTACTTCTCACAGGAATAAACGTGTTGAGGAAAATGAAAAAAATTCCGGGCATTATTTATCATATGTGGCTTGTGACGATACTGCTTGTTTGTATTGTATCATGTGTTGGACACTTTAATTTTCATGGTGCTTTCTTCTTTTTGCATTTAGTAAATCCATTGGTATTTTTGGTTTATTATATGGTTTTTATTGATGATGTCAATAATGTTAAGAAAATGCTGCTCACACCAATACCTGTAATGATATATCTCTTTTTTGATTATATCGTTGGAATATGCAGAGGAACATTTGTATATGGCATATTCGAGGTCGATGAGACAGGTTTTACCGCCATATTTTTGATTATGTGCGGAGTTTATATTTCTTTGCTGATGATTGCCGCTGTCACACAATACATAAATCAAAAAATCAGGAAGATAATTTTTGTTCGGCATTAGGATGAATCTGGATTTGACATACTGGAAAATCGGAATTGACAGAAAGGGGCTGGAACTTATGAAAATGCCAAAAGAAAATATTGATATAAGTATGTTTGCTCCTTGCGGTATGAATTGTAAAGTTTGCTATAAGCATTGTTACCACAGAAAACCTTGTGCCGGTTGTTTGAATAGTGATAAAGGAAAGCCTGAGCATTGCCGCGAATGTAAAATCAAAGACTGTATCAAAGAAAAAGCTTTAAGCTATTGCTTTGAATGTTCTGAATATCCATTCAAGTTGATTAGAAATCTTGAAAAAAGCTATAACAAGCGGTATCAGGCAAGCCTAATAGAAAATAGTTGTTTTGTTCAAAAATATGGTTTGGATTGTTTCATGGAACAACAGAAAGAAAAATATACTTGTCCTAAATGCAGTGGTATTATTTCCATTCACGATAGAGAATGTAGTGAGTGTCAGGAAAAAATGAAATAGAAAAATTCAAATATATCAGGAAGTTGTAGAGAGTACAAAATCAGTCAGACGATACCATACTATTCAGAATTTTATCGCCAGACATTAGACGTGATAGAGCAATGTGATTTTGATGAAATATATTGGCTGGACTTAGGGTGCGGGACAGGTACTTTACAGGAACAGGCATTTCAGAAATTTCCGGCGGTTCATTTTGTGCTTGTTGACCCTTCGGAGAAAATGCTTGAACAGGCAAAACTTAAATTGGAAAATCGCCCGGTAAAATATATCTGCACAACTTCCGATTCTGTTCAATATGAAAATTGTTTTGATGTCGTTACAGCAATTCAATCTCACCATTATATGCGGGAGCGTGTCTGTGTTGGAATATACAAGCTGCACAATGCCCCCGGTAAACACCTGAATTTCGCAATTACCTAAAGAAAATTAAGTGTGAAAGGAAGTGATACAGTGATTTTAAGTGTCAGCCGCAGGACAGATATCCCAAATTATTATTCGGAATGGTTTTTGAATCGGATAAAGGAAGGATATGCATATGTCCGCAATCCGATGAATGCACATCAGATCAGTAAAATCATTTTGTCGCCGGAAGTTATAGACTGTATCGTTTTCTGGACAAAAAATCCTGAACCGATGTTTTCAAGGTTAGATGAGCTGGATAATTATAAATATTACTTTCAATTTACACTTACGAGTTATGGAAATGACATCGAACGCAACGTTCCGCATAAGAAGAAATCAATGATACCAATATTTCAAATATTGTCGCATAAAATCGGGAAAGAAAAGGTGATATGGAGATACGACCCGATTATCTTTACCGATAAATATGATGTGGAATACCACTTAAAAGCATTTGAACAAATCGCAAAGGAACTGCATGGATATACATCCAAATGTGTTATAAGTTTCGTGGATATCTATGTTAAAAACAAAAGAAACATGAAGGCATTAAATCCTTTTTTCCTGACAGGAGATGAGTTGGTTTCGTTTGGGAAAGAAATTGCATTAATTGCAAGAAACCATAATATCAAAGTTGCGTCATGTGCAGAAACTGTTGATTTGTCATCCTGCGGAATAGAACATAATTGCTGTATTGACAAAGAATTAATTGAAAAGATTATTGATTGTAAAATTCAGGCGGATAAAGATAAGAATCAAAGGAAAGAGTGCGGCTGTATGGAAAGTGTTGAAATAGGTACATACAATACATGCAGAAATGGATGTAGGTATTGTTATGCAAACGATAGCCGGGAAAGTGTTTCCCAAAACTGTAAATTATATGATGTTAATTCTCCGCTTTTATGCGGGAAAATTTCAGAAAATGATAAAATTACAGAAAGAAAAATAAAATCGCTGAAAGAAAAGCAGCTGACTATCTGGGATAGAGCGGTAATGGACTGAACGAACCGGAACTTTATAAGGAACTTGGAAAAATCAGATTTGCGGAGGTATATTCTGTGCTAAAAGCAATCATTTTCGATTTTGATTATACATTAGGAGATTCTACAAATGGTATTGCATTAACATCAAATGATAATCTATATGAGGCAGAGCAATTTATTGCACTGTTTAAGGAAAAAGCCGATAGTGTTATGGTTTCTAATACCGAACTTTATGCCGGAGGTGATGATGTAAAAACAGAGAAACCTGATCCCGAGGGATTACTTTCGGTTATTGAGGATTTAGGAGCAATGAATGAAGAGGTGCTTTATGTCGGAGATAGTCTGGTTGATGCCAGGACGGCGGAAAACGCAAAGGTTAAATTTGCTGCTGTACTAACTGGAACAACGACAAAGGATGACTTTAAAAGTTATAATAGTATGTATATAGGCAAAAACATTTCAGATGTCTATAAATACATTTTGACTTTGGAGTAGAGATTACAGTTTGACATACTGGAAAATCGCAATTTGAAATTGCATGATTTATCCCAGCAAAAGTATCAGTGTTATAATCATAAATATTTTTCAATACATGCAACCAAACACAGGGTAATTCAGTCTAATAGGTGTAAAACAAAAACGAAATGAAAAAGGGGAGGTGAAGTTCATGGAGCTGTTACTGGTGAAAAAAGCACAAAAGGGCGATACGGATGCATTTGTGGAGTTGATGGAGATGCACAAGACGGCGCTTTACAAGGTGGCGAAGAGTTACTTAAAGAGCGAGGAAGATATCGCGGATGTGATGCAGGACACGATACTGTCAGCTTATGAACACATTGGAAACTTAAAAAAATCAGCTTACTTTAAGACATGGATTACCCGTATTCTGATGAATCATTGTAACGACCTGTTAAGGCAGCAGAGGCATTTTGTGAAAGCCGGCTGGGAGGAGGAGCGGGAAGGTTATACTCCGTCTGACGACCGGGAGTTTTACGAGCTGCTCTCAGAGCTTTCCGAGGACGTGCGGCCGATTTTCCTTCTGCACTACGGGGAAGGCTTTAGCACGAAGGAAGTGGCGCAGATTCTCGATATGAATGAGAATACGGTGAAAAGCAAGCTCATGAGAGGCAGAAAGAAGTTAAAACAGGCACTTTGCTGTTAAAGGAGGCGTATATTTATGAAGAAAACAGAAAAAGAGATGAAAGATATTTTAAATAAAGATATCCAGATTTCGGATGTGGTGGAGACGAGGATCCAGGAGACGTACAAGCAGCTTGAAAAGAGGAATGTCCGCCGGAGGAAGGCGGGGAGCGCGCGGAGAATCGCGGCGGCTGTCGCGGCGGTGTGCCTTTTCGTCCCGGGCGTGGTGTACGCATCCTCAAAGACAGAATTTTTCCAGGCAATGTTCGGCAATGAGACGAGGGAGTCTAACGGCGTCTTAAAGCGCGAGGTCGACACAGGAAAAGAGGGGAAGGACGCCAAGGTTACGGTGACGCTGCCTTCCAGGGAGTATGTTCCGGTGGACGAGGAGATGGCGGAAGAGACAATCGGCGCTTATGTGTCGGAGGAGCCTGTCGTGAAGAAAATCGGCAGCCACACCCTTACGGTAAACAGTTTTGTCTATGACAGGAACGGCGCGATGATGTATTTTACCCTGGAGAGGGAAGGCGGGGTCACAGCCCTTGCGGGGGATGCGGAGACGAACCTTACGAAGGGCGCGAATTTTACGGATGATTCGGATTTTTACTTTAACTGCGAGACGAAAAACGGAGCGTTCGCCGGGGAGAATACTTATATAGATATGAAGAAGAGTACGGATGACAAGCTTTACTGCTATTCCTACATGCTGTGGAGCGAGCCTTTAAAGGACGGGGATGTGCCGGAGCTTTTGCTTGAGACGTACCCCTGCACCAGGAAGGAGCTGACGGAGGAGACGAAGACAAAGACAGAGCGCATCAGGCTGACTTCGAAAAAACCGGTTCCGGTACGAAAGATTGATATGGGCGATAAGGGATATCTGGAGTATTCACCCATTGCGCTGAGCGTTGACATGTCGAAGGGAATGGGGCTTTCCAAGGAAGAGGCGCAGGATCCGTACTATCTGGATTCTATCGCGGTGGAGTATAAGAATCAGGAGAGTTATGTTGTCTGCGACAAGGAGAAAAATGTGGAGAACAGCAGCTATCAGCTTGGGGCGGGAACGTACTATAAGACCGTGTTCAACCGGCTGGTGGATGTGGATGATATCGCGAAGATAACGGTGAACGGGGTTGAGTTTGCGGTGAAGTAGGAATAAGAGGTTTGCATTTCAGCTCCTTACCTGTGAGAATTGCGGTTCTTGCAGGTGAGGAGCTTTTCTGTGTGATTCTTGCGGGCAGCGGGCCGGCGTACATGCACATTTGCTTAAGCGTAATGGTACCGCTCACGTTTCCGGACAAAAAATGTCATCGTCACAAGGAGAGTCATCCCTTCCGCCGCCGTAACTGCCAGCCACACCCCGTCAATCCCAAGGAGCATCGGCAGCAGCAGTACGACAGCTAATTGGAATACCAGCGTCCGCAGGAAGGAAATCGCCGCCGACACCGCGCCGTCGCTCAATGCGGTGAAGAAGGAGGAGGCGTAGATATTAAATCCGCAGATTAGGAATGACAGCCCGTAAAGCCGGAACCCGTGGCTGGTCATGGCAAACAGCTCTCTGTCATACCCCACGAATACATTGGCAAGGGGCGAAGCCAAAAGCTGCGCGGCGAGGGCAAGGCCCATCCCCCAGAGAGTGACAAGGGTGAGGCTCTTTTTAAAGAGATTTTTTAGCTCCCCGTGATTGCCCGCGCCGTAGTGATATCCGGTAATGGGCGCGCTGCCGATGGAGTACCCTAAAAATATGGCGATAAAGATGAAGTTCACATACATGATCGTACCGTAGGCCGCCACCCCGTCTGCCCCGGCGAACCGGATGAGCTGGAAGTTGTACAGCGCGTTTACTACGGACATGGAAAGGTTGGTCATCAGCTCTGAGGAGCCGTTGGTGCAGGTTTTTAAAAGGATTCTCCCGTCAAAGCGGGTTTTCCCAAGCCGCAACAGGCTCCTGTTTTTTCGGGAGAAATAAAGGACGGGCAAAAGCCCTCCCATGTACTCGCTGGCGGCAGTGGCAATGGCGGCTCCGGCAATCCCCCACCGAAAAACGGCGATAAAAAGGAAATCCAGCACGATGTTGGTGCAGCCGGCGGCAATGGTCACATATAGACCGAGCTTGGGCTTTTCCGCCGTCACGAAAAAGCTCTGGAACACGTTCTGCAGCATAAAGGGCGTCAGTGACAGAAACAGGATTCTTCCATATAATACGCAGTTGTCTGCGAGGGTTCCTTCGGCGCCTAAGAATTCACTGACCGGGCGTATCAGGATGCATCCGGCAATGGAAATCAGGATTCCCCCGATGGCAGTTACGCAGACGAGCATGGAGAAATATTCGTTTGCCCTGGCTTTCTTTCCCTCGCCCAGCGTCTTTGCCACAATGGCGCTGCCCCCGGTGCCGATCATAAAGCCGAGGGCGCTGAGCCCCATAAGGAAGGGCATGATAAGATTGATGGCCGCAAATGCCGTCTTCCCCACGAAATTCGACACGAACAGACCGTCCACCACGCCGTAGATGGAAGTGAAGATCATCATAATGATGGAGGGCAGCACGAACCGGATAAGTTTTTTATAAGTAAAGTGATCGGATAACTGTATTTTCATTGTAAAAGCTCCTTTGCATTCTTTTCAAGTATTTCGATGTATTTCCGGCTGAGCCTTAAAAGCTCCCGGGATTCTTCCTCTGCCATGGAGTCAAAAACTTTATTCTCAATTTCAATGACCGGGAAAATCCGCTCCTTTACCAGCTCTATCCCTGTATCTGTCAGGAAAATATGCATCTGGCGCCCTTTTCCGTGTTTCAGCGTGATATAGCCGTCCTGCGCCAGTTTCCGGATGGAAGAGTTGATGGTCTGCTTGCTGGTGGCGGACAGGCTGCATATATCCCGCTGGAGGCAGCCGTCGCCAAGCTGGCAGATGGCGTACAGGATATCAAAGGCGCTGTCGGACAGCCTGAGGCTCAGTGCGATGTCATGGTAGATGCCGTTTGTCTCTTTGTAGATGCGGTTGTATTCTTTTAAGGCATGTTTGATTGGAAAATTTATGGACATATTCCCGGTTCTCCTTTATTGTCTGTTTCTTGATTTTTTTCAAATTGACGGCAAGTAAGTCCGAATTCATACTTGAATATTATAGTCCGAAATCGTACTTGTGTCAAGACTTTTTTAGTGTTTCATTTTTACTTTACCTGTGTTATAATTTATTTAAGTATGTGACGTACTACGACAATAGAAATGAGGAGCGGGAATGCTTATGAAAAGGGTACTATTAAAGCTTAGCGGGGAAGCGTTGGCCGGGGAGAAGAAGACCGGCTTTGATGAGGCGACTTGTATTGGGGTCGCGAAGCAGGTAAAATCGCTTGTGGATGACGGTATTCAGGTTGCCATTGTAACCGGCGGCGGCAATTTCTGGAGAGGACGGACCAGCGAGACGATCGACCGAGTGAAAGCGGACCAGATCGGGATGCTGGCGACAGTGATGAACTGCATCTACGTGTCGGATATTTTCCGGTATGTGGGAATGGAGACAGAAGTATTTACGCCATTTGTATGCGGTGCATTTACAACTCTTTTTTCTAAAGATGCGGCTGTTAAGGCCCTGGAAGACGGAAAGGTAATCTTTTTTGCCGGTGGGACGGGTCACCCGTATTTTTCCACGGATACCGGTGCGGTGCTTCATGCTATCGAGATAGAAGCAGATGCCATGCTTCTTGCCAAGGCTATAGACGGAATCTATGACAGTGACCCGAAGATGAACCCGGAAGCGAAGAAGTATGATGAGATATCCATCCAGGAGATTATCGATAAGAAGCTTATGGCTGTGGATCTTACAGCTTCGATCATGTGTCTGGAGAATAAGATGCCGATGCTGGTGTTCGGGCTGAATGAAGAGAACAGTATTGTAAATACTATGTCAGGGACATTTACGGGAACGAAAGTGACTGTATCATAAGGAGGAAAGAAAGATGAATGAGAAACTGAAGGTTTACGAAGAGAAAATGACAAAGACAATGGCGAACCTTGACGGAGAATTTGGGGCAATCCGCGCGGGACGTGCGAATCCGAATGTGCTCAACCGTATCATGGTGGATTATTATGGGACACCGACGCCAATCCAGCAGGTTGCCAACGTATCTGTCCCTGAAGCACGTATGATCCAGATCCAGCCATGGGATAAGACCATGATCAAGGCAATCACAAAGGCGATCCAGACCTCTGATCTGGGAATCAATCCGAACAATGACGGTTCAGTGATCCGTCTGGTGTTCCCGGAGCTTACCGAGGAGCGCAGAAAAGAACTGGTGAAAGATGTGAAAAAGAAGGGTGAAGCTGCCAAGGTTGCTATCCGCAATATCCGGCGTGACGGGAATGACTCGATAAAGAAGCTTAAAGGTACAGAAGTGTCCGAGGATGAGATCAAAGATATGGAAGATGAGCTTCAGAAGATAACGGATAAGTTTATTAAAGAGGTTGACAAAGCGGTAGAGGTTAAGTCTAAGGAAGTTATGACGGTTTAGTATCATGAGTTTTGCGCGGTGTGGCGCGTGAGTGGGGACAGACGCTTGAGGAAAGGGTCTGTCCTTCTATGTAGAAATACGTAGGATTATAAGGGCTGGCGGCGGGTGTTCCTAAGATGCCGCCGGGATAAAAGGAGATTGGTTATGAATGTTCCGCAGCATGTTGCGATTATCTTAGATGGAAATGGGCGGTGGGCGAAGTCCAAGGGGATGCCCCGTAATTACGGTCATGCCCAGGGGAGTAAGAATGTGGAGAGAATCTGCGAGGAAGCGTGGCGCATGGGGATCAAATACCTGACAGTCTATGCATTCTCGACGGAGAACTGGAATCGCCCCCAGGATGAAGTGGATGCGCTGATGAAGCTTTTGCGCAATTATATGAAGACATGTCTCAAGACAGCAAAGAAAAATGATATGAAGATTCGAGTGATCGGGGACATTACAAGGCTTGATGAGGATATAAGGAACAGGATTGTAGAGCTTGAGGAGGCGACAAAAGGAAATGGTGGTCTGAATTTTCAGATAGCCATCAATTACGGCAGCCGGGATGAGATCGTGCGTTCCGTAAAAAAGCTTGCGGCGGACTGCGCAGAGGGGAAGGTGGACGCAGGCAGTATCGATGAGAGACTGTTTGGACAGTATCTTGATACGTCGGGCATACCGGACCCAGATCTTTTGATCCGTACGAGCGGTGAACTTCGCCTGTCGAATTTCCTGCTGTGGCAGCTTGCTTATACGGAATTTTATTTTACCGATGTCTATTGGCCGGACTTTACGAAGGAGGAGCTGATAAAGGCAGTGGATTACTACAACAGCAGAGACAGGCGTTACGGCGGTGTGAAGGAGGGACATACAGATGTTTAGAACAAGGCTTCTCAGTGGGATCGTGCTTGTCGTCGTGCTTGTCGCTACAGTAGGCCTTGGCGGCAATGTACTGTTCGCGGTCCTTGGAATTATCAGTTTAATCGGGCTGTCTGAATTATATAAAGTGGTGGGCGTGCATAATAAAGTATTAGGGCTTGCGGGTTATCTGGCGGTGGTGGCTTACTATGGGCTGCTATTTGCGGGACATATGGAGTACATGACGATGCTGTCCATCCTGTATCTTGTGCTTTTGATGGCGGTCTATGTATTTACATTCCCGGCGTTCAAGGCGGAGCAGGTGATGACGGTTTTCTTCGGACTGTTCTATGTGGCGGTGATGTTGTCTTATGTCTACCAGACGAGGGAGCTTACAGACGGCGGGACGGTTGTGTGGCTGATCTTCCTTAGTTCCTGGGGATGTGATACTTGTGCCTATTGTGTAGGGGTACTCATCGGGAAACATAAGATGGCACCGAAGCTCAGCCCGAAAAAATCGGTGGAGGGAGGCATCGGAGGAGTCGCCGGGGCGGCGCTTCTTGGAATTATATTTGCCCTTGCGATGAATCAGTGGGGCGGCGCATCAGCGAGCCCGACCCATTATGGGGTGATCTGCGGCGTAGGCGGTATGATTTCCCAGGTTGGTGATCTGGCGGCGTCTGCGGTCAAGAGAAATCATGAAATCAAGGATTATGGCAAGCTGATTCCGGGGCATGGCGGGATTCTCGACCGATTTGACAGTGTAATCTTTACGGCGCCGGTAATCTATTATTTGGCAACATTACTGGCAGGGAATATCTGATTGATGAAGTACAGTTGTTTCTTTGCTGTACCAGGAAATAACAGGAAAACAGGAGAGATAGTATATGAAAAAAATAGCCATCTTGGGCTCTACGGGTTCCATAGGGACGCAGACTTTAGAAGTTGTGCGCTCGAATGCGGACTTTGAAGTTCTGGGAATCGCTGCAGGAAGCAATATTGCTCTGCTGGAAGAGCAGATCCGTGAATTTCATCCAAGGAAAGCGGCAGTCTGGTCTGAGGAGAAGGCAAAGGAGCTGCGTCTTAGCGTTGCGGATATGGATACGGAAGTTTTATCTGGTATGGAGGGACTTATCGAGATTGCAGCGATGGAAGAAACACAAATATTAGTAACTGCTATTGTAGGTATGATTGGGATACGTCCGACGATAGAAGCGATAAAAGCAGGGAAGGATATTGCCCTTGCCAATAAAGAGACACTGGTAACGGCGGGGCATCTGATCATGCCGCTGGCGGCAGAAAAAGGTATTCATATCCTTCCGGTGGATAGTGAGCACAGCGCCATCTTCCAGTCATTGCAGGGAAATGACCGAAAGACGGTCAAAAAGATCTTACTGACGGCTTCCGGCGGACCGTTTCGGGGGAAGAAGCAGGAGGAGCTTTTAGAAATACGGGTAGAAGATGCGCTAAAGCACCCCAACTGGACGATGGGTGCTAAGATTACGATAGATTCTTCCACGATGGTCAATAAAGGTCTTGAGGTGATTGAGGCAAAGTGGCTGTTTGACGTGGAAGTGGACGATGTGCAGGTGGTCGTGCAGCCTCAGAGTATTATCCATTCTATGGTGGAGTATGTAGACGGTGCCATTATCGCGCAGCTTGGCACGCCGGATATGAAGCTTCCTATCCAGTATGCCCTCTGTTATCCAGAGAGAAGGCATCTTCCAGGAGAGAGGATTGATTTCTGGAAGATTGGGAAGTTGGATTTTGAAAAGCCGGATATGGATACATTCTATGGATTGAAGCTGGCCTATGAGGCAGGAAGGGCAGGCGGTACTCTTCCGACAGTTTTTAATGCAGCCAATGAGCTGGCAGTCAGCATGTTCTTAAAGCGGGAGGCGAAGTATCTTGAGATCGCGGAGATCATCGAGGACTGTATGTCTGCCCACAAAATGATCAAGGAGCCGACGCTTGAGGAAATCCTTGAGACTGAAGCGGCGACTTATGAACGGATTAACAGCAGGAGGTAATGATTGATTTGGGTATTATATTTGCAATTTTAATTTTTAGTTTTATTGTGTTCTTCCATGAGCTGGGACATTTTTCCCTGGCGAAGAAAAATGGAATCGATGTGGAAGAATTTGCAATCGGGATGGGACCGAACCTGTTTTCGAAAGAGTATAAGGGGACGCGTTACTGCATCAAACTTTTTCCCATTGGAGGTTTGTGTATGATGGGGGAGGATGAGGAAGCTACCGATTCTCCGTCGAATTTTAATAATAAATCTGTGTGGGCGAGAATTGCAGTTATTGCGGCGGGGCCTGTGTTCAACTTCATCCTTGCTTTTGTGTTCGCAGTGATACTCGTAGCAATGGTGGGCTATGACAAGCCGGTCATCAGCTCGGTAGAAGAAGGCTATCCGGCTTATGAGGCAGGTATTGAAGAGGGAGACAGGATCATAAAGATGAACGGGAAGAAGATCAATGTTTTCCGGGAAATCAACGCTTACAATCAATTCCACCAGGGAGAGGAGACAGAGATTGTCTATCTTCATAACGGCGAGAAAAAAAGCGTTACTCTTACGCCGAAGATGGATGAGGAACGAAATTACTACAGGTTCGGAATCGGAGGAGGAGCTTACACAAAGGCCAATGTGCTTACCGCATTTCAGTACGGTGTGTATGAGGTGAAATTCTGGATCAGTACCACTCTTGATAGTTTGCGGATGTTAGTTACGGGAAAGATAGGAGTAGATCAATTGTCCGGTCCGGTAGGGATTGTGAGTGTGGTGGATGATACGTATCAGCAGAGTAAGTCTTATGGTGTGTATATGGTTGTCGTGCAGCTTCTCAATATAGCAATCCTGCTGTCAGCAAACTTAGGTGTGATGAATCTTTTGCCGCTTCCGGCGCTTGACGGAGGAAGACTGGTATTTTTGGCAGTGGAGGCAGTCCGCAGGAAGAGGATACCGTCGGAGAAGGAAGGGTATGTACATCTGGTGGGTATCACCCTTTTGATGGCATTGATGGTGTTTGTGATGTATAATGATATTAAGAGGATCTTCTTTTAAAGACAATGTATGCCCTTTCTAACCATAAATTGTCCGTCTATAGAGTTGTTAAAATGACTGTTGCCGGAATCAGAATCAGATATAGCTTCATAAAGTGACGGCATCCAAAAGAGGGTGCCGTCATCCTGTCATAAAGAAAAAACCTCCCGCAGAGAAGAGGGCTTATAAACGTTTTATTTTGCTATGCCGCAGACGGAGCATCTGTAAGTTGTTGTGTTTTGCGTGGTGTAGTAGCTTGTGGAGTTATGATATACTTTATTTTTTAAAACCCATGTATCATAATAGTTACTTTTACAATTGCCAGCGTGAGCTGTTAATTCATCGTCGTTCATTTCTGTTAAGTCAGTTCCACATTTAACGCAAAGTGTTCTTTCATCATATATTTCTTCAAACCAACCAGGTGAATTAACTTTTCTAAGGTGAGTTTCAAGACTTGGGTTATCAGATGCATAAAGATTGTTAGCCATACATGAGCTGCACATGCAACGATACTTACGTGAATACCCGTCGTCGCCCCTGCCGTTAGGCCCGGTAGCCTGGCTGAACGGAACCATGCTATAGACGAGAACCCGCTTGCTGGTCGTCGTGCCTTTCCACTGATGGCTGTGTTTCTTCACAGTCTTTACAGTCCTGACCTTGCTCCACTTGCCGTAAACGGTCTTTTTACCGGACTTCCCATAAGCCCTGACGCGCACATAATACTTTGTTCCGGCAGAAAGCTTTGTGGCGGCTTTTGAAGTGCCGGTCAGCTTGTAGGATTTCCTGCCCTTGCTGAACTTTTTATTCTTAGCCACCATGAGCTGGTATCCTTTCGCGTTTTTTACCTTTTTCCACTTGACATTGATCTGGTTCATGCCCGCAGCTTTTGCGGAAGAAAGGGTAGCTTTCCCTACTTTTTTGGATGTAGCCTCGGCATCCAGTGCAGGAAGAGCTGCCGTGAGGAAGAGCGCCGCGATAAGCGTCATCAATAATGCCTTTGTTCTCTTCATGTTGAAAGTCCTCCCATCCAGCGTATATAGAAATATCTTGAAGATATTTTCTTATACATTGTATAATAAACAGAGGCATTTTGGAACAAGTATTTTGGTAATCGGCAGTCTTTTATTACGGTCTTTTTTGAACATTCTACTTTCAGAGCTAAATAAAGCTGGTTCAGCGTTTATCAGCATAAGAACGGCAGCCATATGAAGGAATATTATTTTTGAGAGCATGGAAGCGCTGAAAGAAAATTATAAGCTGAAATATGTTGGCAGCCTAGGAGCAGAGACGACATTAGAGGACATTTTTATGGAATTCTATGTCAATCATCTGGACGGTTTTATGTGTCATTTTATTAAATAAAATCACGTCCTCTGCTTTCAGTGAGCACAGTTCCGAAATCCGTATGCCAGTGGCAAAGAGAAGCTCGACGGCGGCGATATCGCGGATGGCAACATGGGAGAAACAAAAATTTTCCTTTGTAGACTATTTAAGAGCCAATGCAGAGCATTTATACTTTGAGATAGTAGGGGGTGTTAAAAGGCTGCAAGAAAATCACAAAACGGGATCTAAATTATTGTTTTGGGTGAGTACCACCCGAAAAGAACAACAAATAGAACAATTGAACTCAATTCTAGCATCATAGAAAAATAGTTCTCAAGAGTTCTGGGGAAAAACGAACGATTTTGAGAGATAAAAAAGCGGGAAACCCCGATAAATACGGGAGTTTCCCACATTATAAAAAGACGGAGACGGAGGGATTCGAACCCTCGTACCGGCGCAAAACCGGTAAACTGATTTCGAGTCAGCCCCGTTACGGCCACTTCGGTACGTCTCCACACTTGCTTAGTATAACACATTATCAACAAAATGGAATACCCAATTTTTATTTTTTGATATTTGTTATTTTTTAACGTTATTTTAATTGGCGGTGCTGTCGCGGTATTCTTTGGGTGTGCATTTCATATACCGTTTGAAAATCTGCCCATAGTAAGCCGGGCTTGAAAAGCCTACGAGCCCGGCGGTCTTTGTGATGCTTTCCCCTTCCTTCAGAAATGCAAGGCTGTTTTGCACCCGCAGGAAGAGGAGGTATTCAAAGATTGTCATGTTCATATGTTTCTTGAAGAACCGGCAGCATTCGCTTTTGCAGATGTTTATGTGGGTCGCGATATCGTCGAGAGTGATGTCCTGGCTGTAATTATCCTGGATAAAGGAGATGATGTCCTTAAGCCTTTGCAGATGTTTCTGGGGGCGCTGCTCTTTTTCGGGGAGGCTGGAAAAGTAATGGTACAGTTTCCCGAAGATCTGCATGAGTATGATATGGACCGTAAGCTCGTAGTCTGCCGTTTTTTCTGCCGACAGATGGTAAAGGGTTTTTATCTGGCCGAGGATTTCCTGGTGCCATCCCACATGCTTTTGGAGTTTCAGGGAAGGCCAGTTGTCATTTGAAGTGATAAAGTCAATGTATTTCGTCTGGAGGATGCTGTTCTCGTAGCCATAGAGGAACCTTGGGTGGAAAGTGATGGAGAGGTAGGTGCATTCCTGGCCGTCTTTCATGTAGCCGGAATGGAGGGTGTTGCTGTTGCCGAACAGGCCCTCTCCCTCGGTCAGGATATAGCTTTGGTTGTTGACATGGTACTCGATGGCGCCGGACATGATCCAGGTAAGCTCAATTTCCGGGTGCCAGTGCCACAGAAAAGAGCCCTGTTCGTAGGACTGGATAGTCTCGATGCTGACCTCCACGGGAAAGCTGTAGTTTCCGTGTTTCTTGATCTCCTTTTGGTTTTCTTCAATGTTAATCTGCGTTTTTTCCATAAACTGTAATTCCTTTTCCATATATGTTTTCAAAATTCCTCAATATCCTTATAAAAATGTTCAATATTCTTATTGCATAAAAGAGATATTCTCATTATCATTATAATCATAAAGCAAGGAAGAGTTTCTTGCAAGGTAAATTTAGCAGTTCGGCTGTAAAACGAAAAGGAGAACGATAAAATGGTAGAAAAGCTGATCAAAACATTTTATGAAACTTTCGGAGAGGGCGGCGATGTCCGCACCTATTTTGCGCCGGGGCGTGTGAACCTCATCGGTGAGCACACGGATTACAACGGCGGACATGTCTTTCCCTGCGCCCTCACCCTGGGAACCTACGGTATCGTGAGAGACCGGGAGGACCGGACGCTCAGGCTTTATTCGGTCAATATCGATTCTGTGGGAGTTGTGGAGGTAAGCCTTGATGAAATTGCGGCGACAAAAGAGGCGTCCTGGACCAATTACCCGAAGGGAGTTGTGTGGGCGTTTGAAAAGCGCGGCTTTAAGCTTACCCACGGGATGGACATCTTAATCTACGGCGATATCCCGAACGGTTCCGGGCTTTCTTCTTCCGCGTCTTTGGAGGTTCTGACCGGCGTGATCTTAAAGGATACCTTTGGATTTGACGTTTCCATGGTGGATATCGCGCTTATCGGACAGGATGCGGAGAACAACTTTAACGGGTGCAATTGCGGCATCATGGATCAGTTTGCCAGCGCTATGGGCAAGAAGGACAACGCAATCTTCCTGGATACGAATACTCTGAACTACACTTACGCGCCGGTGAATCTGCCGGATGCGAAGATTGTCATCACCAACAGCAAGGTGAAACACAGCCTGGTGAGCTCCGCGTACAACGACCGGAGAAATGAGAGCGAGACGGCGCTTAAAGAGCTTAAGGCGGTCGTGGATATCAAGACATTGGGCGACCTTACCGAGGAGCAGTTCGAGGAGCACAAAGGAGCGATCAAGGACGATATCTGCCGGAAACGCGCGAAACATGCAGTATATGAGAACCAGCGCGCCATCCATGCGGTGGAGGCTCTTAAAGCCAATGATATCGGGACGTTCGGAAAACTTATGAATGCCTCCCACGAATCCCTCCGCTATGATTATGAGGTATCCTGCGAGGAGATTGACGTGCTGGTCGACCTTGCACAGGCGATGCCGGGAGTGATTGGCTCACGTATCACTGGCGGCGGTTTCGGCGGATGTACGGTGAGCATTGTGAAAAATGACACGGTTGACACATTTATTGAGGAGATTGGAAAAGCATATCTTGAAAAGACAGGCCACGAGGCGGAGTTCTATGTAGTGGATATCGGCGACGGCGCGGGAAAGCTTGGTTAAGGAGGTCTTGGCATGTTATCGGAGAATATCAAAAAGTTAGTGGAATACGGCGTTCAGGCGGGATTAGTGCCAGAGTGCGAGCGCATCTACACGACGAATCTTCTGTTAGATATGTTCCGTGAGGACAGCTATGAGGATGCGGAGATTGACGCGGAGAATATCGAGCTTGAGGACGTACTTAAGAACCTTCTTGATGAGGCGGTTTCCCGGGGGCTCATCGAGGACAGTATCGTGTACCGGGATCTGTTCGATACGAGGCTGATGAATTGCCTGATGCCCCGCCCGGCCCAGGTGCAGAAGTGTTTTTGGGAAAAGTATGAGAAATCTCCGGAGGAGGCGACGGAGTATTTCTATAAGCTCAGCCAGGACAGCGACTATATCCGCCGCTACCGGGTAAAAAAGGACATGAAGTGGAAAGTGGATTCTCCTTACGGCGAGATTGATATCACGGTCAATCTGTCAAAGCCGGAGAAGGATCCGAAGGCGATTGCGGCGGCGAAGAATGCCAAGGCAAGCAGCTACCCGAAGTGCCTGCTCTGCATGGAAAATGAAGGGTACGCAGGGCGCGTGAACCATCCGGCACGCGAAAATCACCGGATCATACCCATCACGGTCAATGACAGCAAGTGGGGCTTTCAGTATTCGCCCTATGTGTATTACAACGAGCACTGTATCGTATTTAACGGACAGCATACGCCGATGAAGATTGAGCGGGCAGCGTTTATCAAGCTGTTTGATTTTGTAAAACTGTTTCCTCATTATTTCCTGGGATCTAATGCAGACCTTCCCATCGTGGGCGGCTCCATCTTAAGCCACGACCACTTCCAGGGAGGGCATTATACCTTTGCTATGGCGAAAGCGCCGATTGAGAGAGAAGTGACCATTCCGGGTTACGAGGATGTTGAGGCCGGCATCGTGAAATGGCCGCTGTCCGTGCTCCGCATCAGGAGCAAGGATGAAAAGAGGCTCATCGAGCTGGCGGACCATATTCTGGGCAAATGGAGAGGCTATACGGACGAGGCGGCATTTATCTTCGCGGAGACCGACGGAGAGCCCCACAACACCATCACGCCGATTGCGAGGAAGGTGGGGGAGGTCTTTGAGCTTGACCTGACGCTGAGAAATAACATCACCACCGAGGAGCATCCGCTGGGCGTTTACCATCCTCACGCAGAGCGCCATCACATCAAGAAGGAGAATATCGGCCTGATTGAGGTTATGGGGCTGGCGGTATTGCCGTCAAGGCTTAAGGAGGAGATTGAGCTTTTGGCGGAGTATATTACCGAGGGCAAGGATATCCGGAGCAATGAAAAGATTGAAAAGCATGCAGACTGGGCAGAGGCTTTTCTGGCAGGATACGACAGCGTGACGAAGGAAAATGTGACGGACATCCTGAAAAAAGAGATTGGAAATGTGTTCGTGAAGGTACTGGAGGATGCGGGCGTCTATAAATGTACGGAAGAAGGGCGCGAGGCATTTATGCGGTTTGTAAAGACTTTGTAGGAAAACTTTTGAAGGAAGAGAAGTTAGGATAAATACAGGAAAAGGCGGCAGATGGACTGGAACTGCCGCCTTGCGTTTTTTTGTTTTTATGGCATGAGCAGGGAGAGATATTTTTCGTAATTCACGCCGTCGTTACGCGTAATCTGTTCTCTCACGGAATCGGAAAGAGCCAGCTCGATGAACTTCCCGGCTTTCTGTATGACGGAAGGAATGCCGTCGCCCCTGGCGATTCCGGCGCACAGGCAGGAGGCGAAGAGGTCCCCGGTGCCGGAGTAGCTGCCGCCTACATAGGGGAAGGAGAATATTTCGCAGGTTCCTTTCGCGGCATAGAGGTTTCCCATGCGGCTTGCGCCTGTCTCGTCCGTGAACCGGATGCCGGTGACGATGACGTGTTTCAGCCGCCCTCTGCACAGAGAGCGGGCGAGGGCATGTATTTCTTCCAGCAAGTCATCCGATTGCCCGGTCTGCAAGACGTGCCCGTAATCGGTGTCGGTGAGAAGGCAGAGCTCCGTCACATTGGGGGTGATGATATCCGCCTGGAAAGCAAGTTCTTTCATCAGGGAGAGCAGAGTGTCCGAAAACATATCGTAGGGAATGCCGTCGTCTCCCATGACAGGGTCTACCAGAAGGAAACTGTTATTTTTATGGAAAGTGTCAAGGAACCGGAAAATCTGCCTGATTTGTTCTTCGCTTGCCACGAATCCGGTGTAGATGCCGTCGAACCTCGCCCCCATCTTCTCCCATTCCCTCCGGAAATGCTCCATCTTATCTGTGCAGTCGGCGCAGTAATAGCTTGGGTATCCGGTCTGGGCGCTTAAGATGGCGGTGGGCAGGGGGCAGGGGGAGACACCCATAGCGGACAGGACGGATATTGCAGCCGTCAGGGAACAGCGGCCGAATCCGGACAGGTCATGGATTACAGCGATTTTTTTGGTCATGATATAGAAACTCCTTAATTTATTCCGGTTTGCCAGTGTATTGCTATTCTAGCATGAGAATGGCTGTGATGGAAAGTCCAGATTTGAAAGAACGAGACATGCCAGTTTAAATTTTGGCTTGACTTTTTAATCCTACAGATGTAATATTTATGGAGAATGATAACATATTTTCACCTGTGAGGTTAGAAATTTGTTCGGGGGACGGCAGTCTGCAACGTTGCAGACTGCCTGTGTATCGAAGAAGGTTTTCCAGACGTACAGATAGAAATTTTTTGCGCTAAAATCTTACAAATGTAATAAAAAGGAGAAAAAGAGATGTTACAAAAAAGGGAAATACTGTTTCGGAAAGGTGTTCTTTTCGCTGTTGGAATAATACTGGCAATGAATTTGGCAGGGTGCGGGAATTTTATGGAGAAGGGCTCCCGGGATGCGGGAGAGCGAAAGGAGGAGCGCCTGGGGAATACATTTGCGGATACCCCCCAAAATGCAGATGAACCAATCATGAAACGCACCGGCTCAGAAGAGAAGGAGGCAAAAGAAATTATAGGGATTTGCTGTGAAACTTATGCAAAAGCGGCAAAAGAAGATAAACTGGACGACCTGGAAATGCTCCGCAACCTTGTAAACACACTTGGAGAAAAGGGATACACGGCAATTGACAGTGAAAATCAGATCAATATGGCGCAGCATGAAAAGCTGCTGCAGTTTTGCGAGGCGGCAGAGGCAAAGGAGAGCGAGCGGATAACCGTTGCAGAGGTTACAAGGGAGGGGGAGTGTACCATCCGGAACATGGAGACTCATGACGGGGATGTGAATATGATTCGGAGTTATTATGCGTTTGCGGACGGGGAGTTGAAATTATCCTCGGAAGATATCTATCGGGCGGAATCGTGGGAATATACAGAAGACGGATACCTGATGTTTTCCGGGTGGCTGGCTTTTGAAGGCTCGTATGAGGTTACGAGAAAACAGCTTATGGAATATACAGCGTACCGGGTGTTGCCGCTGGATGAGACATGCAGGGAATTGAACCGCAAATATTTGCTCCCGGTAAGCTATGAATGTAACAATATGTTCCTTGCAGATTGGAGCGAAGAGGACTTTGGGGAACTGGATTTCTATGATGCATTTGATATATTTTATTCGGAGAATCAGAGAGGAGACGAGGAGTTTACGTCCGAATATGCGATGGGTACAAGCGCCGTATATTTGATTCCGAAAGAGAGATTTGAACAGGTCATTATGTCCAAATTTAAGATTAGCAGTGAGATTTTGCAGTCTAAGACCGTGTATCATCCAAAGGAAGAAGTGTACGAGTACAAGCCAAGGGGATTTGAAGAAATTGAATATCCGGAATATCCATATCCGGAAGTGGTCGGATATGAAGAAAAGGTTGACGGAACATGGACTTTGAAGGTGAACGCGGTGTTTCCCTACAGGGGGATGTCAAAGGCGTATACCCATGAGGTGACGGTGCGCGACACGGAAGGTGGTGTACAGTATGTGGCAAACCGGGTGCTTGAGCCTGTGAAGGATGCGGATATAAAGTGGCACACGCCGCGTCTGACAAGGGAAGAGTGGGAAGAGAGGTATGCTGCCGGTAAAGAAGGGCAGTAGTTGTAAAGGGAGGGGAAATTATGTCATATATTTATAAATTCTGCGGAAAACTAAGTATGGTGTTTTATGTGTTTATGCTGTATCAGTTCTGGCATTTATGCCAGTACGGCGGTCTGCGAAATCATTTTCCCAAGGTGGCTGTTGGAATCTTTGGTTTTGCATTCACACTTCTCTTGCGGCTGGCTGCCGGAAGATATCGTAAAAAAGCAGATACCCCAAATGGGGCTAAGAAGAAAATATTATATGCGGAAATTGCTGTTTTTCTTGCTGCGACGATTTTCTTTGGCGGGCGTATCATCTATTCGGCAATTCCATATCATGGGGCGTTGTCCTGGAAAGTGTATGAGTGGATGCATAAAAAAGAGATTTGGTTAGAACACGGCAATATATACGAATATGGAGTGGAGGGAATCCTATCGGATTTAGATGTGTCATTAAAAATGCCGGAGGAACTTTATATATTGAATAAATTTCAGATAGCATTTGATGAAGGCGGAAAGATTCAAAGGATTGATGCGTTTTTATACGGAAAGGACGAGAAAGGCTACAAAAATACATATCTTATTGCTTATGATGCAAAAAGCAGCGATTCTATGACTGTCTGGACAGATGGGAATGTAAATGGTGAATATGAGGAAGATATGCGTCTGTCGCCTATGGTTGAAATTATGAAAAAAGCGGGCTGGGCCGCTCAGGTGAAGGAGTGGACAGAGAATCTTGATGAACCGCAGATATATGAAGTTCTTTATTTGGGGCGGAGGTCTTTTCCTTATGGGGAAGGCTTGCGATATATTCCGGGAGATGCCGACGGGGACGGCATCGAAACGGGAACAGGCAATTTAGAACAGCTTAAAAACGGCGGCGAGATTGTCGGATTTGAAGTGTCCTTACATATACCTGGATCAGAAATGGTCACACCGGTACGTTATATTATGGAGCCGGAATATATAAGTCAGGAAGAGCTGCAACAGGAAAACGCTGCACAGCAGATAGAAGAAACTAAGAATGCAGAGCGTTGGACAACGGATGAAAGCGACGGAACGATGTATTTCTTTTTGGATTCTCAGAGCGGGTGGCGTTTGGTGGTGACGGATGCGGCAGCCGGCAGCAGATACTATGTGCTGGAAAAGAGTGCGGACGGAGGAACGGCCTGGGAACGAATAAATGAAGATCCTTTCGGCGGGGAAATAGGGGTTGCAGAAGGCTTGGTATTCTTTGATGAGAAATTTGGCGTGATTGGAATTGCGGGAGCGTCGCAGTCCCATTCGTCTCTGTATATCACCAGAGACGGCGGAGCGTCTTTTGAAAAAACGGAGTTTCCGGTAAGCAGCGTTACAGAGCTGCCAGCTCAGGCAAAAGAATATGGCTTTACAGCGGCGGATTATGATTATTTCGCTATGCCGGAAAAGGACGGTGATGTACTGACGGTGACGGTTACAACGGATGCAGGTGAAAGCTCTGGAATCATATTTAAGTCAACGGACGGCGGAATTACCTGGGAGCATGAAGGCATCGTAAATTAGAGGGGGCTTACTGCTCCCAGATGTTTAAGTCCGACAGGACGGACAGGGTGATTTTTGCCGCGGCGCTGCCGCCGGCGTGTTCTTTTGCCTGGATATTGGCGGCGAAAACGTAGGTATTATCTTCTTTTTCGACGAAACCGATGAACCAGCCGTTTACGTCCTGCCCATTGATACGTCCGGTTCCGGTCTTCCCGTAGAGGCTCCCCGCGTTAGAGGAGGATATATGGAGGGAGTCTTTGACTGCCTCTGTAGTTTCCGGTGAAAATCCTAAGCTGCCTTTCTGCAGCTTGGTCAAAAGCCCGACCTGCTCCAGGGGAGAGATTTTTAAGGAGGATTCCATCCAATAGGAGGATAAGCCGCCGCTTAAATCTTCATTGCCATATCCGATTTCGTGAAGATGCTCTTTAAGGGCAGCAGTTCCCAGACGCTCATCCATGGACTGGAAATACCAGTTTACGGAGGAGCGCATGGCTGACGCAAGCGTCTGGTCTGCGTTCCACGCCTCAAAGGGATAATTGTTCCCATCCCATTCCATAAGGGAATCTTCCGGGGTGATGATGCCGTTTTTAAGCCCGAACAAAGCGTCATATATCTTGTAGGTGGAGTCTGGCGAAACCCGCAGGGTGGCGCGCTCCATATCGTGGATTTTCCAGCTATCGTTTTTTAAATCATATAACACAAAGCTGCCTTCGTATTCCCCGAAATATCCGGTAAGGTCTATATCGGAGAGGTTCTGTGAGGGAGCATTCCACTGATAGTGGTCTTCGTCTGCCGCACAGGTGGAGACGAATGGGGCAAGTCCGAAAAGAAGGACGGATGTCAATAGAAAGACGGCGGTGCTTTTCAGTTTTTTTAAGAACGTCGGTCTTTCATAGGAGGCAATATTCAGGATTCTTCGTTGTATCTGTTTTTTGTTGCCGCTTATGCCGGAGGCAAAGGGGAGAGGAGCGAGAGATATTTTTTCGGCAAAGCTGATCAGTGTGTTTCCATAGGCGATATAGTCGTCTGGCTCCAGCATGTTTAAGACCGAAGTATCACAGGCGATTTCCCGGTCGTTACGCATTTCTCTCAGTGCATGACGGACAAGGGGATTGAACCAGTAAAGAACTCCGGCAAGGTTCATCAGGCAGTTTGCAATCCCGTCTTTGTGCTTATAGTGCATAAGCTCGTGCAGCAGCATGTACCGGATATCCGTTTCATTGTTATCTGATATGAGATGGATGGGGAGATAGATACGTGGTCTTAGAATTCCTGCAATGACCGGGGATTTCAGAAAGGCAGTGCTGTACACGGGAATGTTTTTTGCAATGCCTGTTTCGCTAAGACACCGCTTATATAATCTGCGGACGCCGGGATTTTGAAGGGGCAGGGCGGATTTTTCCAGAGTATGCAGGCGCAGGGCAGACCTTGCCGCGGACAGGAGCATTGCAATGATGCCCAAGATCCAGACTGCAAGCAGCAGATAACCGATAATAGAGGGTGTTTTGACGTTTGCGGAAAGGGCGAAATCTTTTATCCAGTTTTTACAGCTTATGGGGAGTGTATCTGCCGCTCCTCCTATCGTGGCTCCCGTTTTGGAAACAGGGGAGAGGCTCATGCGCCCGAACCACGATAAAATCTGCGGGAACCAAAACAGCCGGAAGGGGAGGAACGGAACCGCTAAAAGCCCCAGCAGGAGAAACCAGAGGTTGTACTGCATCCGGCTGGATAAGCTTTTTTTTAACATGTGCTTTAAGAGCAACAGAATGACGATTACGCCGCAGAGCAGTATGTTGCAGACGGCAAAGCGCACCATAAAACCAGCCATACTACCTGCCTCCTTTTTTGTGCTTTTGCGAGAGAAGGTCGCGTAAGGCATCCAGCTCCGATTCGGACAGCCGGTCATTTTCTATGTAGGCAGACAGCATGGCTGTGATATCCCCGCCGTAATAGCGGTTCAGGAAAGACCTGCTTTTCTGCCCGATGTATTCGCTTTCTTTTACTGCCGGAGTGTAGACAAATACCCGGCTGCGCTTTTCGTAGGTGAGAGCGCCTTTTGTCACGAGCCGCTTGATCAGTGTCTGGATGGTCTTGGGGCTCCAGAGGGTGCTCTTAAGCAGTTTTTCTGTTATTTCATTGGTGCTGATGGGCGCATGTTTCCATACGATTTTCATGACCTCAAATTCAGCCTCGGAAATTTGCGGAAGATTGCTCATTTTAACGCCTCCTTAAATCTTACACCTGTAATAAGAGTATTATAAATCGTGTTTGAGGGATTGTCAATTTGTCTTTTTCATGCAGGTGTGATAGAATCAGGTAAAAGGAGCGAGTGCTGTCATGGAAATCAGAGATATTTTAAACCGTGAGGAATACAAGTTTATAGAAACGGATGAACATCTGGGTCAACATGTGATTTTGCTTGGGCTTGTCGGGAGTTATTGTTACGGAACGAATGTTGAGAACAGTGACATTGATATCCGGGGGATTACGTTAAATCGGAAGTCCGACTTAATCGGGCTTACCCAATATGAGCAGTATGTGGATGATGCTACGGATACGGTCATCTATGCGTTTAATAAGATCATCACCCTGCTCCTCAGCTGCAATCCCAACACCATAGAGCTTTTGGGGCTTAATCCCGGACATTACCTGTACCTCACGGATATAGGCCGCAAACTGCTTGAGAATAAGGCGATGTTCTTGTCAAAACGGGCGGTAAATTCCTTTGGCGGCTATGCGGATGCCCAGCTCAGAAGGCTGCAAAATGCCCTCGCCAGGGATTCCTACCCCCAGAGTGAGAGGGAAAGGCATATTTTCAACTCGGTAAAAAACGCCATGTACGAGTTTAACTGCCAGTTTGAGAAATATAAGGGCAGCCATGTTGAGATATTTATTGACAAATCGGAGAATCCGGATTTTGACACCGAGATTTTTGTCAATGCGGATTTGAGGAGATATCCGCTGAGAGATTATGCGGGCATGTGGAATACTATGACGAATGTGGTCAAAAATTATGACAAGGTGGGAAAGCGCAATAAAAAGAAAGACGACCTCCATCTGAATAAACATGCCATGCATCTTCTGCGGCTTTTTATGATGGCTCTTGATATTCTCGAAAAAGGGGAAATCCATACCTACAGAGAGGAGGAGCATGAACTTCTCATGGACATCCGGCTTGGAAAGTTCCAGAAGAAGGACGGGGGCTTTGATGAATCTTTTTATGACCTTGTCTCAGAGTATGAAAAGAGGCTCCGGTATGCGGCGGAGAATACGAATCTGCCGGATGAGCCGGATGTCCGGAGGGTGCAGGAGTTTGTAATGCGGGTGAATGAGAGAGTGGTCAGGGATGAGATATGAGAATTTCGGCGGTTCTGTGAAAGAACTGGTTCTGATGAAAATAAAAGAGATTGAAGAGAAAGAAAATGTAAGGATTCTTCATGCGGTGGAATCCGGGAGCAGGGCGTGGGGATTTGCCTCGCCGGACAGTGATTATGATGTGCGGTTTATCTATGCGAGGAGCCAGGACGATTACCTCAGTCTCCGCGGGATGAAGGATTTCCTTGACTGGGAGCTGAATGAGACGCTTGACATAAACGGATGGGATCTGAAAAAAGCGCTGCAGCATTTCCATAAGTCCAACGCCACCCTGTTTGAATGGGCAAATTCCCCGGTGGTATACCGCACGACGGATGCGTGGAAAGAGCTGTATGAGAGCACCGCCAGGCATTATTTTTCGGTTAAATCGGCAATGTGCCACTATTACGGTACAGCCAGCAAAAATTATCATGAATATCTGACGGATGATATGGTGAAATATAAGAAATACTTCTATGTCCTGCGCCCGATTCTGGCATGTAAATGGATAGAACAAAGAGAAAGCCCGCCGCCGGTACTGTTTGACGACCTGGTTCGTGCTGTGCTGGAAGAGGATATGAAATCGGCTGTGTCGGAGCTGCTGGAGAAGAAGATGCGGATGCCGGAGTCTGAGAAAGCGCCGGCAATCACTGGATTGAATCGGTATATTGAGAGGAATCTGGAACATTTTAAGAGGGCGGCAGGGGAAATGAGAGATGACAGGAAACTTGAGTGGGAGCCATTGGAGAGGAAGTTCAGGGAGCTTTTGCGAGAGAAATAGAAAGAGAAATAGCGGTAGAAATGGCAGAAAATTTAATTTTTAGTTGACAGATGGTACAAGTTGGGATATAATTGATTTTGCTGTAGAAAGATACAGCTTTTGTGGGCGTAGCTCAGCTGGATAGAGCGTTTGGCTACGGACCAAAAGGTCGGGGGTTCGAATCCTCTCGCCCACGTTATACGCCTTAAAAAAATAAGGAAGATGATAAAGCACTCTGGGTTTCCGGAGTGTTTTTTATATTTGCCCTTGCGAAAATGCTGTTGTAAAATATGATGTTGAATTTTACATCAGATTAAAAACGGACGTAGACGCGATGCAATCATTGACATGCAGGACTATGTAAGATAATCAATATAAATATTTGTGGTTTCTTCGGCTTTCTCTCGATAATTCTCTTGCTATACGAATTTCCAGCCCATAAAAATTTTGAATACCGCTATTCCAACCTCTAAATTCAAATGAAAACTCTACTTCATGGGTAATTTCACATATCTCCAACGCAAGCTCTTCATGAAAAACTTTGATTTCCTGTTGTATTTTATTCATTTTGCACCAAAGTAAACTTAGAAGGCGATGTCAGAGAAAATATAAAAATCAGCAAACAGCAATGGGGAATCGAAGAAGAATGAGCGTATCAAAGCATACTTTATGGCTTGTTATGCCAGTTGTCTCCACTGGTGTCTATTAGAAAAGAGGGTTGGAAATCATTTCCGAACAGACTACAAATTGCCAAGTCATCTATGCGAACCATAATTAAAGAAACAAAACAGAAAAAGTCAAATGCCCTTTCAGTAGAGATGATTTTCTGTGTGAAAGGGCTTATACTTATACTGCTATGATTTGTTTGATAAGGATGTTTTGCATGGTACAAGGCAATTTATTTGAAACCAGAAATGGTTGGTCTGACTACATAACCCTTCGGATTGCCAAGTTGTATTTCATAACCCAGTGACTTTAAAGTATAGCTTTGTTTATTGCTGGCAAGTGAAACTGAGTTGGTTGATGCGTTATATGTGTATGCTTTCCCGATTCCGGGTGCAAGAACGCACTTTATGGCTTTTCCGTTTTTGACTTTTTTTACATTTCCAGATTTATATCTTGTTAATGAGACAACTCCTTGATATTTGCCATGAATTTTCATTACATTTACAGCATGACTTGTAAATCCACTGCCAAGCATACCAAGACTTAATGCGAGTACGAAAGCAATAATTTTTTTTGTAATTTTTTTCATATGACTTCCTCCTTTTTGCAGTATAAGTATATTGTATTTTTATTATATATTATAACAAATATATTTGTCAATATATATTTAGAATAACTAAATATTGACTTTTAGAATTAATTGAATATAATATATATAAAGGAGAAAATTATTATGCATGCACAAAATAATTTTAAAAAAGGAGCTGTTGAGTTATTGCTGCTCCATATTCTTAGGGAAAAAGGGGACTGTTACGGTTATCAGTTATCTCAATTAATTAAATCGATATCTGATGGTTATTTATTATTCCCAGAAGGTTCTATGTATCCGGCGTTGTATAAGATGATTGATAAGGGGTTCATCTCTGATTATAAGAAAAAGGTCGGCAGACGTATGGTGCGGGTATACTATCATATAGAATTGTCTGGAAAAGAGCGTCTTGAGAGTTTGCGGAGAGAATACTATGAGACGAATAACAGTATTGAAAAGATTTTGAATTATGATTTTAGTAATGATGAAGTGGAGGAAGAAGGGAATGAATAAAGACTCGAAAAGGTATTTTAGCAATTTGAAACTATTTATTCCCATTCGAGGGAAAAATGAACAACATTTGCTTGAAAATATTAAATTTCGCTTGGATGAACTGAACGAATCAAATCCACATGTTAAATATGAACAGATTTGTCAAGAATTGGGTGCCCCCCAGGAGGTGTCTTCCGAGTATTTATATAATATGGATACAGAGTATCTCGTAAAAAGACTTCGAGTTTCAGGATATATCCGCAAGGCTTTTATCGCTTTTTTGATTGCACTTGTTATTACTGTTAGTGTAAGGAGTTTATATCTATACCGACTATATCAGGAATGTAAAAATGAGATTATAGTTTATGAAGAAGAATATATTGAATAAGCAGAAAGGAAGAATAATTATGAAGAGAATGATTAGCATTTTAAACGTATGTGTTGTATTATTTGTATTTTCGGCAACTGTTAGTGCTGCTGACGTAAATCCAGATGTTGAAATTGAGTATTTTGATGATGGCAGTTATTTGATTACAACTTTTGAGGAAGGCTCATCTCATTTTGGAGTTTCCGCTTTTTCAACGAATGCTAAAAATGTAACGAAGTCTAAAACTGTAAAATATTATGATTCTAATAAAGTTGCAAGATGGTATGTTAAAGTTACAGGAACGTTTTTATATGGTAAAGGAGTGGCTAAATGTACGAGTTCTTCAGTTAGTGCTGGAACATACGGTAAAATATGGAAAATTGTAAGTAAATCTGCTGGAAAAAGCGGAAATGCTGCAACGGCTAAAGCAACGGCTAAACAGTATTACAATGGTACAGTGATAAAGACAATAAATAAAACTGTTAAATTAACTTGCAGTTCAACAGGGAGTTTTTCTTGACCTTAAAGTTACTTGAAGGTGTATAAAGAGATTAAAAACAACAAAACAAGTGTGGTTTATCAACTATGAAACGGCGACGGGAGGAGGATTGCTGATGAGTAAATTTTCATGTCGGATAATCAGTTTTGTTATGGGCATATGCCTGGCAGTTTCCATGTCTGGATGTGTGGGAAAGGTAAAGCAGGATAAGGAAAAGGGCACATACATTGAAAAGGAGGTCGTATTGCCGGAGGACGTAACAGCCATCTATGATATTCAGGCAGGGAAGGACGGTGCGCTTGTAATGTTTGCGGCAATGGCGGATAGTGACTGCATTCTCTTTAAGACTACAGATAACGGTGAATCGTGGGAGGAAATGACGGCGTTGCCGAAGGAATTAAAAAAAGATATGATTTTTAGCGGGGCGGTAAAGGAGGATGGCAGCGTTATATTTGCGGCATACAAGGGGCTGCTGGAAAAAATGGATCAGGAAGTGGATCTGATTCAGGAGCCTAAGTCATACGGCGTGATTGACAAAGAGGGAAACTATAGGCCGCTTACTGCGGATGTCAGGGATAACAGCATGATAGCGGATTTTTATATTTATGAAGACAGGGTATTCTTCTGCGACATCAACGGTTATTATTATGAGCTTAAGGAGAGAGGCGCGAAAATCATGAATCCGGAGGCTGATACTTATGGAACGCCCTATGACCTTGCGGTTTCGGAGAATGTCCTTCTTGCGATGAACGGGGAAGGGATTGAACAGTATGATATTAATACGGGAAAGGCGACAGATGTTTTTCACTCGTTTGCGGATTTCTGCTTAGAAAAAATGGAAAATGAGACGACTTCTCCGATTTTGTATGTAAGCGGTGAAGGGGAAATGTTTTATCTCGGGCAGACAGGGCTATTCCGCTATAATGAGGAGGGAAAAAGCGGAGAAAAGATACTGGACGGAGAGCGATATCAGTTTGGAAAATCAGATGTGACATTGAAGAAAATCCAGGAGGCAGGCAAGGACGCTTATGCGGTATTGTCTTATGAAGGCTCCAGACCGGCAATCTATCTGTATGAGTATGATGAAAATGCAAGCGCAAAGGAGCAGAAGGAACTGACAGTATACATGCTGCAAAAGGACAGCGCCATGCAGGCGGTGATCGATGGGTTCCGGGAGAAGTACCCGGATATACTGGTGCACACAGAGACCGGAACAGATGAGTCCATGGGATTGACTTTTGAAGATGCCGTCCGTTCGCTGAATGTGTCCTTATTTGCCGACGACGGGCCGGATATACTGGTGTTGGACGGACTTCCGGCAGATTCGTATATAGGGCAGAAGAAACTGGCGGATATTACGGATGTGGTAAGCGCACAGCCTCTGGAAAGCGCGGTGGCAAAGACATATGAAAGAGAAGGAAAGATATATGCGATACCCCTTAAGTTTTCACTTTTAGATTTGCATGCATCGTCCCAGATTTTAGAAAATGGCATGGGATTAGAAGAAATTGCAGGGCAGATGAAGGAGCTTAAGAAAAAAGATATAGTCTCCGTAGATTTATGGGAAGGAGAAAGTATATTCAGCTCGCTGTTTTATTATTATTTTCCGGCTTGTATGGAGGAGGGAAAGGCAGAGCCCGGGGAACTTGGCAGAATGTTCCAGAGCATGAAAGAAATCTATGACAATTCGGAATATGACTGGACGGTAGAGCTTGAAGGAGAAACGGGATTTAGCCTTGCCGGAGCCGCTCCGGGGAATATGGAGAATGGGGATATGATGCTGCACATTAAGGAATCGCAGTTGATGGCAGGAAAGCTTGGGAGCTTGTCGGCGATACAGCTTGCGTATCTGTTAAGGGCTAAGAATCAGGATATCAAATGTGGATTTTTCGACGACATGCTGCAAAAACAGTATTTTGCCGAGACATCCCTTGGAATTTCCGCAAGCGCCAAAAGCCCTGCCGAGGCAAAGAAGTTTGTTGAATATGCGGTTTCCGAAGAGGGACAAAAGAGGATTAAGGATATGGAAGACGGGTTTCCGGTCAATGAGGTCTCTCTGGATCAGGTTTTTAAATCGGAATATGCAAAATCTTATGAGTATGCGATTGAGAACCGTGACGGGAAAGAGGTTGTAGTAAAAGCGGAAGGCAATATAAAAAAGGATGATTACCGGAAGTGGAGGAAAAAGGTAGAAGAATATAAAACGCCGGCTTTTCAGGATGCTGTGATAAGGGAGATGGTATTAAATGCGGCGGCGGATTATATGAATGGGAATCTGGAGCTTGATGCTGCCGTTAAGCAGTGCGCCCGGAGCATAGAGTTGTATCTCAATGAATAAGAGATGCTTGAATATCCTGATGGTTCTCCCAAGTATTGCAGGAGTTACGCTCTTTTGGGCAGCCCCGTTTCTGCGGCTGATCGTTTCATCCTTTTTTCAGTCGCAGACCGGAGCGTGGAATGGGTTTGGCAATTATATGGACGTGATAGGCAGCCAGTCGTTTCGGCTGGCTGCGGCCAATACGCTGAAATTCATGCTCATCAGCATACCTGTAATGCTTGTGCTCTCCCTTGCCATAGCCGTTTTTCTCAGCGAAAAAAGCATCCTGAACATGTGGTTAAAGGAGAGCGTCATCCTGCCGCTTGTCATGCCGGCAGCCGCGGTATCGGTATTTTGCGGCATCTTGTTTGACAGTAGCGGGTTTGAGGAGCTGCTTTCCATTTATATCTGGAAGTATACCGGGCTTTATATGCTTGTCTGGCTGTCCGGCATTGCCAATGTGCCTTTGGAGCTTAAGGACGCGGCATATCTTGACGGGGCGGACAAGTTCCGGTATATAAAAGACATCCTGCTCCCGAATTTAAAACAGGTAGGGTTTATATGCTTTGTATTTATGTTTATCAATTCCTTCAAAGTATTCCGGGAGATTTATCTGATGACGGGGAGCTATCCGGATGAGAACATATATATGCTGCAGCATATTTTCAACAACTGGTTTAAGGAATTTTCTGTAGATAAGATGTCAGCAGGGGCGGTTTTGAGCGCAGTTTCTATTCTGCTGTTTTTGCTCGCCGTATTTATGCTGCTGAACAAAGGGAGGAGACAGGACGGATGAAAAGAGCGGGGAAGGGAATAAAATTATTACTGATTCTTGTGCTGTTTTATCCGCTGCTGTTTTTGCTTGCCGGTTCCCTGACAGGGGAAATGGAGATTTCAGAATGGATTCTTTTTCCGCAATATCCGACGGCGGTCTCTTATGTTGAGCTTTTGTTTGATATTCCGGAATTCTATGTCCTGTTCTGGAATTCTGTATCATATGTAATTTGTATTATTGCGGGGCAGCTTGCTATAGCGGTTCCCGCAGCATGGGCATTGACGAATATAAGGCCTGCGGTCAGGAAGGTTATCATTGTGACGGATATTGTAGTGGCGGTACTGCCCTTTCAGGTGAGGATGCTGCCGGAATATCTGGTGCTTAAAGACCTTAATCTGCTTGACTGTCCGGCGGGGATTATTTTGCCGGAAGTTTTTTCAACACTGCCGGTTTTAATCATGTACTATTCCTTTTCCAACCAGCCAAAGGCGCTTAAGGAGAGCGCACGGGTAGACGGAGCCACGGAATTTCAGGTGTTTTATAAGATCAGCCTTCCGGTTGCGGTTCCGGCAATTGTGACCTGCGTCATCCTTGCGCTGCTGGAATATTGGAATATGATAGAACAGCCCCTTATGTTTATAAAAAATAAGAGTTATTGGCCTCTGGCGCTGTTTTCGCCGAGAGATGCGGAGTATGGGATGGGAGTAGTATTTGCAATGGCATTTTTCCTGTCGGTATTTGTGCTGCTGATATTTATGCTGCTCCAAAAATATTTTGAAGAAGGTCTTTCTACTATCTCGAAGGAGTAAGTTATGCAGAAAAAATTAGTGAAAATACTTGTAGTATTTACAGGTACGGTTATATTGTTGACGATTATTTCCAGAATCGGGGCAAGCTTTGCGGTCCCCACGGTCAGCGTAAGCAAGCCGAAACGTATGAAGATTGTCCACCGCATGGAGAGCGAGGGAGAAGTTGCGGCAGGCTTTCGCAGACCGGTATTTCTTGACGAAGGATTATTTGTGGAAAGAATCATGGCTTTGGAGGGGGAAAAAGTGTCTGAGGGTCAAAAGCTTTTGAAACTTGACAAGGAGAAGACGCAAAAACAGCTTAAGGAGCTGGAATATGAATATGACCAGCTTGTCCTGCAGATAAAAACGGCGAAGAGCGAGGCGCAGGCTGAGAGAAACAGGCATGGTACGACAGTGAAGAACAGCAGGAAACAGTTAAACCTTGCGCTGGACTCGACGGACAGGGAAGTAAAGCAGGCGAAAGATGATATGAAACAGGCCCGGAAAGAGTATGACAAAGCATTAAAAAGCAGTAAAGAGAAGAAGGAGCCTTCCCTGCCCAATATTAAAGAGGAAGATGATGTGAAGGATGAAAGTGAGAAAAATCCGGATGCTGGTTCGGATACGGGAGATGGGGATAAAGAAAATCCGGTGAATGGGAATGGGGATAAAGAAAATCCGGATATCGGGGAGGATAGTATAGACAGCGGCGAGAACGACTTGAAGGAGCTGGAACGTGAAAAAAAGGAGGCAGAAAGGTCTTATTATGACACTTTGGCAAAAAGGGAGGAACAGGTTCTCTCTGCACAGAGCGCGCTGGAGGATGCGTCGGTGCCTTTGGCGGTGAATACTTCCGCCGAACAGCTTGACATTCAAAAAAGCATGGCAGGCGATAAGATAGAGCAGATAAAAGAATATATAAAAAACGGATACTGCGTACATTCGCCCGTGGGCGGCATTGTGGACGAGGTGCTGCTGTCAGTGGGGGAATTGTCTCCTGCCACAGCGTCTTTTATAATAGCGGATGTCCGGGAGGATTTTAAAATCGTTGTGTATGAGGATGTGGAGAAAGGAAAGTACATTTCCCGGGGAACGGAAGTAAACATAAAGGGAAGGCTTGAAAATTCGGAGTTTAACGAGTATCAGGGAAAGGTTCATTCTGTCAGGAAGATTGAGAAAGAGGGAGAGGAATGTCTTGAGATTACAGTGTATCTGCCGCCGGATATTTTTAGCCTGTCGTCATATGTCTCTCTTTCTTTTGAGGATTATTCGGAAAACTATGATTGCTGCATACCGGTAAGCGCTTTTAATCAGGACGATAAGGGCGATTTCGTCTATGTTACGGATACAAAGCAGACGGTGCTGGGGGATGAGCTGTCCGCGCGGAAAGTATATGTTGAAATTCTGGACAGGAATAATGAATATGCCGCTGTAGCGCCGGGACCGGTTACAGACGATATGGACGTTATCATTACTTCCGGCAGGGAGATTGAGGAAGGAAACAGGGTAAGGAAAGAATAGGGCAGGGTGATCAGGATGGCGGACAGGAGGCTGTATAAAAGACTTTTTGCCGGGGGCATAGCTGTAAGTGCGGCCGCAGCTTTATCGTTAGCTGCCGCATACAGTTTCTTTGCTTTGAGGCATTTATCTGATGTTTGTGAAATGGAGCTTAAAGGCTCGGGCATCACAAGGCAGGAGGCAGAAGGGTGCATAGCAAATATGGCTGATATGATAGATGTGGTGCTGTGGAGGGAGTCTGAGGCAGAGATTTGGAATGGAGAGGAAAAAAGTATCAGGAGCCGTGTGATTACGAAAGTAGGAGACAGCAGGCTCCTTTTTCCGGATGCGGTGCTTTTAAGCGACGAAGATGATGATGGCTGTATCATCAGCAGGAAGGGCGCGCTTTCCGTCTTTGGGAGTGAAGAGGCAGCGGGTCTTAAGTTCCGTTGGGACGAGACAGAGTATACGGTCAGGGATGTTGTTGATTTTCCGGCAGAGGTTATCGTTGTGAATCTTCCTGATAGTGAGGATGAGGAGACGCCGGCGCTCACCCATCTGACTTCGGGCATAAAAGGAGGGCGTTTGGCGGAAAAGGAGAAGAAGTTTCAGAATCTTGCAGGGATTGAGGGGCAGAAGTGGGATTACTTTATGATGAACAGGATATTGGGCTGCTTTGTGGTACTGGATTTCGTTTTACTTGTTTCAGTTTTTCGGAGGAAAGTATCTGAACAGCCGGGGGAAAGCCGGGGCAAGACATTGCTTGAAATGTTTTTTACAATAATTATTGTGACAGGGTGTGTCTGCCTCGCTGTGGGCATAGCTACGGCGGAAGGCTGGCCTGCCAGATGGTCTGATTTTTCGCAGTGGAAGGAGAGGATGGAGGCATTTCGCAGCCAGACAGAATTTTTGTGGTTATCGGAAAGGCCTGCTGTGACAGCTCTAAAGCTGAAACGGTTTGGCGTGGCTTATCTTGAAAATATAATGATTGAACTGATACTTATATTAAAATTATACCGAAACTGCCGCAATCTGTGTTACAATGCTAATAACACATTTTCCGCGGGGAAAGAATAGTCAAAAGAGGTGAAAATATATGGCAAAGTATGTTATGGCATTGGACGCAGGCACGACAAGCAACCGCAGTATCCTGTTCAACGAAAAGGGCGAGATATGCAGCGTGGCGCAGAAAGAATTTACCCAGTATTTCCCCAAACCGGGCTGGGTGGAGCATGATGCTAATGAGATCTGGTCCTCCCAGCTCGGCGTGGCGGTGGAGGCCATGAATAAGATTGGGGCGGCGGCAGAGGATATTGCGGCAATCGGGATTACGAACCAGCGGGAGACGGCAATCGTGTGGGATAAATCCACGGGGGAGCCGGTCTATCACGCCATTGTGTGGCAGTGCCGCAGGACGGCGGAGTACTGCGACGAGCTGAAGGAAAAGGGTTATACGGAGATGTTCCGCAAAAAGACGGGGCTTATCATCGACGCTTATTTTGCGGGAACGAAGATTAAGTGGATTTTGGACAATGTGGAGGGCGCAAGGGAAAGAGCCGAACGGGGAGAGCTGCTTTTCGGAACGGTGGAGACGTGGCTGATCTGGAAACTGACCAAGGGCGCGGTGCATGTGACGGATTACTCCAATGCGTCCAGGACGCTGCTTTTTAATATCAATACTCTGGAGTGGGATAAAGAAATCCTGGACATCCTGGAGATTCCGGAGTCCATGCTGCCCAGAGCGCTGCCGTCGAGTTATGTGTACGGGCAGGCTGACCCGTCGTTTTTAGGCGGTGCGATTCCTATTGGCGGCGCAGCGGGAGACCAGCAGTCGGCGCTTTTCGGCCAGACCTGTTTCCGGTCGGGGGATGCGAAGAATACTTACGGAACGGGATGTTTCCTTTTGATGAACACGGGGGAGAAACCGGTGTTTTCCGAGAACGGGCTTGTTACCACTATCGCGTGGGGGCTTGACGGGAAAGTATATTATGCGCTTGAGGGTTCTATCTTTGTGGCGGGAGCCGCCATCCAATGGCTGAGGGATGAAATGCGGCTCATTGATTCTGCCATGGACTCCGAGTATATGGCAAAGAAAGTAGACGACACCAACGGCTGCTATGTGGTGCCGGCGTTTACCGGGCTTGGGGCGCCTCACTGGGATCAGTACGCCAGGGGGACCATCGTGGGTCTCACCCGGGGCGTGAATAAATACCACATCATCCGGGCTACTCTGGAGTCTCTTGCCTATCAGGTAAATGATGTGCTTGGCGCCATGGAGGCTGACTCGGAGATTTCTTTAAGTTCCCTTAAGGTGGACGGCGGGGCCAGCGCCAATGATTTCCTCATGCAGACCCAGGCGGACATCATCAATGCTCCTGTGAAACGTCCGCAATGTATTGAGACGACGGCCATGGGCGCGGCTTACCTAGCGGGCCTTGCCGTGGGCTACTGGGAGGATAAGGAGGAAGTGGTGAAGAACTGGGCGATGGACAGTGAATTTACCCCGCAGATTGAAGGAGACTTGCGCGCAAAGAAAATAAAAGGATGGGAGAAAGCCGTAAAATATGCTTACGGCTGGGCGAAGGATGAAGATTGAGAAGATTCGGTGTGAGATTTGTGACAATCACTGTGAGATAGAGGCGGAAGTTGAGGACGGGGAAGTGTTTGACGCATCCGGCAACGGGTGCATGAAGGGATTTATCTTTGCCCAGCAGGAGATACGGAGGATGGATGAGGAATAGCCGGATTATTTCATTTTTCAGTGGACAGATGGCGCAAAATATAATAGAATAGCTTTATTGAGTAATTTTAGATATTTTAGACACAGTAGAAGGAAGGTATTGGAATTATGAAACGAAATGTTATTGTTGGGCAGTCCGGAGGGCCGACAGCGGCGATAAACTCCAGTCTTGCAGGTGTTTACCGCACTGCGAAAGACCGTGGGGCGAATAAAGTATATGGTATGCTGCATGGGGTACAGGGGCTTTTGGAGGAGAAGTATATTGATCTTTCCGACCATATCAAGACAGAGCTTGACGCGGAGCTCCTTAAGAGGACGCCTGCGGCGTTCCTTGGCTCCTGCCGTTATAAACTGCCGGAGATCCATGAGGACAGAGAGGTTTATGACAGGATTTTTGCCATCCTGGATAAGCTTGATATCGAGGCGTTTATCTATATCGGCGGCAATGATTCTATGGACACGATCAAGAAACTGTCTGATTATGCAATTATTACCGGGCACCCCACAAGATTTGTAGGCTGCCCGAAGACGATTGACAATGACCTTGCGCTTACCGACCATACGCCGGGCTACGGCAGCGCGGCGAAGTATATCGGAACTTCCATGAAAGAGATTATCCGCGACAGCTTTTGCCTGGAGTATGCAAATGGGCTTGTCACGATTGTAGAGATCATGGGGCGCAATGCGGGATGGCTTACCGGCGCGGCAGCTCTTGCACAGGGCGAGGACTGCGAAGGACCGGATATGATCTATCTGCCGGAGCACTCTTTCGACCTTGTGAAGTTCCGTGATAAAGTGCAGAAGATTCTGGAGAAGAAGACTTCTGTAGTTGTCGCGATTTCGGAAGGGATTTGTACATCGGATGGAAAATATGTATGCGAGCTTGGCAACAGCGTTGATTTTGTAGATGCGTTTGGACACAAGCAACTTTCCGGTACAGCGGCTTATCTTGCGAATTATATTGCGGGCGAGCTTGGCTGCAAGACCCGTGCCATCGAGCTTAGTACGCTCCAGAGAGCGGCATCCCACGCGGCATCCCGTGTGGATATCTTAGAGGCCTACCAGGTAGGCGGTGCGGCTGTGAAGGCGGCAGACGAGGGAGACAGCGGCAAGATGGTTGTTCTGCAGCGGCTTTCTGACGATCCGTACCAGTGCGGAACGGAAGTGAAGGATGTGCATAAGATTGCCAACGATGAGAAACTTGTTCCGCCGGAGTGGGTAACGAAAGACGGAACTTATGTGACGAGTGATTTTATCTCTTATGTGAGGCCGCTGATTCAGGGGGATGTGTCTCCGGTAATGGTAGACGGGATTCCGCGGCACTTGTATACACCGAGGGAATTAAGCGAGAGACATTAGTGATCAAGCATTTATATAGCTAATAGAAAAAGACAGTCTATGCGGACTGTCTTTTCCTGATGGATAAGCAGTTATAATTTTTTTGGAAAATTTGAAAAAAGCTCTTGATTTTTTTAGAATTATCTTTTAATATATGAATCACTCAAGTTGATCTAAAGAGTCTGTTTTATTCTTTTCATTTCAAAAGTTTTCGTGTGGAGAATCCATGAAATTAGTTTATTTAAGAGAGGTGGTGTGTTTGGCAGTAAAAGAAGAGTATGATGTACTGCGTTTGATTGAACATAACCAAGCATGTTATATCAGTTCTGAGTATGTGAAGGGCAGCCCTTTGTTCCGATGGATAAAGTATCATCCTTGTGTGGAAAAGGAGGAGTTTTTGCGCATGGTCAGCGATATTGTAAGACAATTATCTCAGATTCACAGATGCCGGGGAAATCCTTGTTACCGTTACGTGAATCCTTACAGTATTATTGTATCGGAAGAAGGAAAGATAAGTTTTCTTGATGTGAATGCTCAGTCAAGCGGCGAACAGTTAAGAATTATGCAGCGGCGCACTGTGCGAGAACATTTTTTGCCGCCGGAAGAACCATATTATCAGACAGCAAATGTAGAGCTTGATATCTACGGTTTAGGGAGAACATTGCAGTATTTTCTTTCGGAGGTAGATACAGAGCCTTTACTTCGCAGAAGCGAGGAAATAAGATTTCAAAAAATCATTTCAAGATGCCTTAACAGGCATTCAAAAAAGCCATTCCAAAATGTGTCAGAAATTCAAAGAATGATTCCAAAATTCAAAAAAGCAAAGAAGATATCCATAACAGAGAAAAAAGAGGTTGTTGGAATTTTTCGATATGTATTCTTAATTATTATGATCAGCGTGGGTATTTTTGCCGGAGGAACAGTTACTATTAGCAGTATAAATTCAGTGGCAGAAAAGAAGAAGGTGTCGGATAAAGTTCGGCAATCTCAGATAGAGCAGACGAATGATAAGAGCGGGAGACATCAGAAAAACAGTATACAAAAATTGTCTGAAAGCGTGAAAGAAGAGAGGCTAAGCTTAGAGCTTGGGACAGTTTATTTCCTGGAGCTTAAAAATTATGAAAAAAGCAAGGAATATTTTGACAAAGTGAAAGAAAATGTGCTTGCAGAATATATGACTGTTATAGCAGAAAGTTTTACAGGAGACAACATGCGTACAGAAAGACTCAGGAGTGCCTTGGCAGATGCGGAGAAAGAGGTGGAAAAGCAGAAGGAAGAAAATATTGGAGAAAAACAGAGTTATTATCGATGTATTTTAAAAGGATATGCAATTCTTGATGAAGATGATGATCTCAGAAATATTTTAAGACTTGGAAAACTATGCTTACAAAATAGCGATCAGGATGGAGCCGGGGAGATATTAGGGTGTATGGCGTATGCATATGAGGGCATGGGGGAGATAGAAGAGGCAGTTGCTATGTATGAAGAACAGTTAAAATATGAGGAGGACGAGATGACAAGGGAGGAAATATTTAAAAAGGCTGCAAGTCTTCTTATTCAATCAGGAGAAAACGGTCAAGCGCAAGAGATGTTGCGTACAGGGATTAAAGAAATAGCAGATTCGGCAGAGCTTCGGACTGCCTACATTTCGGCGTTGCTTGGAGATGGGAATGTGGAACGGCAATTGTGTGATCAGACGATTAAGGAACAGCTAAAAGAAATGCCGGAATTAGAGAAAGATGAAGAATTTGAGAAATTAGTAAAACAATATGGGATAAATTTGGAAGGAGATAAGATATGGTAAGAAAATTAAGATATGTGATTGTATTGTTAGTTGTAATAGGTTTGATTTATATGCAGCATAGTACAGTGACTTATGCTGAAGAGAAAAATCAGAACAAAATATTAAGCCCGGGAGAGTCAGAGGATTTAAGGAAGAAAGTCCAGACTGTGGCGGAAGAAGGAGAATTATTGGATAAAGACCCAGAGACAGAAGGGGAAGAGAAACCGTCGGTAGAGGGAGAGGAAAAACCGCCGTCTGAAGGAGAGGAAAAACCGCCGGTAGAGGGAGAGGAAAAGCCGCCGGTAGAGGGAGAAGAAAAGCCGCCCGTGGAGGGAGAGGAAAAGCCACCTGTGGAGGGAGAGGAAAAGCCACCTGTGGGAGGAGAGGAAAAACCACCAGTAGAAGGAGAGGAAAAACCACCGTCTGAGGGAGAGGAGAGACCGCCGGCAGAAGGAGAAGAGAAACCACCGATAGAAGATGTAAAGCCAGTTGAAGAATATGAGACTGATATACCGAAAGCTAATGGAAAGAATGGTTATTATACACAAAAGCCGAAGATTATGATCAGACATATCAGCGAGGCAGGAGTGACGAAATATTGCCTGAAGCAAGGGGATAAGAAGCTAGAAGAAAAGACATTGAAGGAAAAGGGCGAAAAGTCGCTGATCGGAGAAAAAAAGTTTCTGGAAGGGAAGAATATTCTTCATATCTGGATGGAAGATGAGGAGGGTAAGAAGATTGAAAAATACGAAATGAAAAAAGAATTTTTAATCGATACAAAAGCACCGGAAATTCAGATGAGCGTCCCTAAAGGATTTGATGCATGGTATCAAGGGCAGGTGTTCCTTTCCGTAATAGGTGAGGATACAGGAAGCGGTGTTGTAAAGATTTCATGCAGGGAAGGAAATCGAAATTTGGGAAGTATTAACAGAGGTCAGGCTGAATTTGTGATTTCGCAGCCGTCATCACAGGGGAAGGGTGTAGATGTTGCTATTACAGCAGAAGATAAAGCAGGCAATCGATGTGAGAGGATAAAAACTCTTTTCATTGATAAAACTCCACCTGAAATTAAGGTGTCCGGGGCAAAAAACTATATGATAACCGGGAAGTCAGTGAATCTTACATATGATATCGAGGAGGACAATAAACTTCAGGAATTTTATGCGCAGACGTTGTGGGAGAATGTTAATGGAAAGAAAAAACAGATTTCAACAACCGGATGGGAAGATAACGGTACAGGAAAAATGCTCAGACAAACATTGAAAAATGATGGGATTTATCATGTAAAAGTTCTGGCGAGAGATATATCCGGACATGTGAGTGAGGAAAAATTTCAGTTGATCATTGACAAGACGAATCCGGTTATTCGGTATGTAGAGGCGCTTAATGGACAACATCTTAAGAGGTTTAAATGGGATTATCCAGTCGATCAAATGATTCGGGATTTTACTACATATGCATATGAGATGCGAGTTGACGGAAAGCTCTATCATATAGGAGAGGTGATTGATTCGGAAGGCAGACATCAGATGACGGTAAAAGCGACAGACGCAGCGGGGAATAAGGCACAGGTGACAGCAGATTTTGTAGTTGATCGCACTGCGCCGGAAATAATATTCCGAAATATTGAAGGAGGAAAAGAATATGAGGAAGAGCGCACATTTAAAGTGGAACTTGCAGGAAATGAAGATGCATTCCGCCAGATACAGATTAATGGAGAGAGCCAGAAGATTGATTCCCGAAAAAAGACGTACGAGTACACACTTCATGCATGTAAGGATTATGAGGTGACAGTAAAAGCAAGTGACAGAGCGGGGAATGAATCAGTGAAAAGTATATTCTTTCAGATTGTGCCGAAAAAATCGTTAATGGAAAAAATTACAGAACCTGTAAAGCTTCGATTAAATGTGGATAAAAAGACTGATGTGGAGACAGCGGAAGCAGAGGAGCAGTATGGAGAAGAAAAGGACAGTATGTCCGGTGTACTCAAAGCTGCAAGCTTTGGGGCCTTGGGAAGTATAATAGCTTTGATTGGAATGCTGTACTATAAGAAATCTTATAAGAAAACCCCGTAAAAAGGGAGGATGCCGGGTAACCGCATCAAACGGTTCCCGGCATGTATTATGAAAAAGTTTATTCAAAATAGTGTGCTACTACGATAACGTCACTGTTTTCTTTTGATGATATTATTATACGAAGCAGCTATGAAGAAACAATGTTAAAGTAGTAAAAGAATTTTAAAAGATAAATGAACAAACTGTTAACATAATTCCTCCTGTAAAATATTGCAGAATTGTAATTACTTACGGTACGCGAATAGCGGGATGCCATTCTTGGTTGGAAGCTCAACATAGCCTTGCGTCAGCGGGCGAGCATAATCAATAAATGCATTGCTGATATCAGAACCGTCATTGATGATCCATTCTGCCGGGACCGGTTTTTCCTTGTTACAGATAATGTTAACATCTGCTGTACTATAAGACAGCTCATAAGGTACACTCTTATTCCTGATAAAGGTGATCATTTTTCCGGTCTCTCCGTCAAGTGCAGCCTGCACTGCATATATTCCTGCGTTTACAGCTTCATCAAGATCCACTCTGGAAAGGTGTGCACAGGAGCAGCGTTGGCATACGTTCAGCTCTATAGAACGTACTTTTACACCAATCTTTTCCTTTACCAGATTCTCCAAGTATTTTCCGGAGCCGGTCAGCATCTTGTGACCAAAATTGTCGACCCCTACATCGCTTGCATATTCACAGATGAAAGTTCCTTTGCCATCATTGATACCTTCTGAGATACATACTACGAGATTGGGGGTGGTTTTTAAACCTTCCTTTACCTTTTCAATAAAAGCATCCTGATTGAAAGCAACTTCAGGAAGGTAGATAAGTACCGGATTATCACCTTCGAATTTGCGGGCGAGCATACTGGCCGCAGTGAGCCAGCCGGCGTGACGCCCCATGACTTCTACGATAGTTACGGATTGCTTGTTGTCATAAACGGTAGCGTCGGTAGCAATTTCCCTGACAACGGTGGCAACATATTTTGCAGCGCTTCCGTAGCCGGGGGTATGGTCTGTTTCCACAAGGTCATTGTCAATTGTTTTTGGAACGCCGATAAACCGGATATCACTGTCTATTTTAGATGCATAACGGGAAAGCTTACTCACCGTATCCATGGAATCATTTCCTCCAATATAGAAGAAATATCCGATATTCTTTTCGTCAAATTTCTTGAATAATTCCGGGTACACGGAATCACCGAGATCTTCCGGGAGCTTGTAGCGGCAGGAACCCAGATATGCTCCTGGAGTTGTCCTTACTAGTTCCAGTTCATTTGTGGCCTCAAGAGAACCGATATCCATGTAGTGATCGTGTAAAAACCCTTCAATTCCGTTAACCATACCATAGACATGTCCGGTTTCTTCCATGTGCTTTAAGCCTTCTGATACAACGCCATACAGGCTTCCGTTGATTACTGCTGTTGGTCCGCCGGATTGTCCGACAATTATGTTTTTCTTCATATATCATTCCTCCATCTGTAATAACTATATATGATATCCGCATATTTTACAATGAATAATTGCTTTTATGAAAAATAAGTTGGAAAATACGGGGGAATGCTTTATACTGGGTAGAAGTGAATGACAGCGAGGAGGAGATTAAGATGAAATACATTTCGTTTGCAATACCATCATATAACTCGGAGGAATATATGTCCCATGCGATTGAAAGTATTCTTCCAGGCGGAGAAGATGTAGAAATAATAATTGTTAATGATGGTTCCACAGACCGGACTTTAGAGATCGCACGTGAATATAAAGAAAAGTATCCGAGTGTCATCAAAGTGGTCGATAAAGAGAATGGCGGTCATGGAGATGCTGTAAATTCAGGTCTTTCTAACGCAACGGGAAAATATTTTAAAGTGGTTGACAGTGATGACTGGGTAGATGAAGAAGCATTGCATAGTATACTTGTCTTTTTGAAGGAGTTGGAGCGAGAGGATAAGGAGATAGATATGCTGGTTTCCAATTATGTCTATGAGAAGGTGGGAGCGGCTCGTAAAAAATGCATCCATTACCGGAATGTACTGCCACAGAACGAGGTTTTTTCATGGGATGATATCGGGAGATTCCATTTGGATCAGTATATACTGATGCATTCCGTGATCTATCGGACATCCATGTTGAAACTTAGTCAGATGACTTTGCCAAAGCATACCTTTTATGTGGATAATATTTATGTTTACTATCCGCTTCCTTTTGTGCAAAAAATCTACTATATGGATGTAGATTTTTATCGGTATTTTATTGGCCGTGAGGATCAGTCGGTAAATGAGAAAATCATGATTTCCAGAGTGGATCAGCAGATTTTTGTCACAAAGACGATGATTGATATGTATCAGCTCCGTGATGTCGAAAGCAGGAAACTACGTCATTATATGGTGAATTATCTGGCGATTATGATGACGGTATCCTCGATTCTACTGATACGCTCAAAAAAGCAGGAGAATTTGGAGAAAAAGAGAAATCTCTGGCGGTATCTCAAAAAAAGAGATATAAAGACTTATTTGAGGATACGCTATGGTATTCTTGGCCAGACGATGAATATTCCAGGGAGACCGGGGCGCCGTATTTCATCACTGGCGTATTCCGTTGCAAGAAGGCTGATAGGTTTTAATTAGGTTGTAAGTCCAATATCTGATAAAAAAGTAAGCAAGATCAGAGGTGTGGAGGTGTACTATGCACCCGGGAAACGGAGGATTGAGCAGTGCAGGTATAGTTGGAATAGGCTGAAAGAGGGTACCGGATTCGGGACGGTGGATGTGACGAAACGGTTGATTGATTTCGGTATGCAGCATTATTGGCAGTCCCATCATCCGCACATTGTGCCGGAACCGTTTACGCTGGAGCCGACGGAATCATACAGTAAGGATGATCTGGATGAATATGCAGCCATTCTGACGGAAATATCCAGAGAGTGCTATGAAGAACCGGAGGTCATCCGCACAATGCTCCAATCCATTCAATTCTTACAGATGAGGTCGATGACTTTGACAAGATTGCAGTAACATGGCGTCAGTGGCAGAAACGGATTCAGGCAGGAACCATGAAGGATGTATAGAAGACCGAAAGAGGTGAGGGATGTGAAACGAATCGGTTTTCTGGTGAATCCGGAGGCATATTATGTAATCGGGCCGGGAACTATGACTATACCTGTTATGGACAGGCTGGGAACTTTCGCATACACTTCTGGGAATGGATATCAGTATTGCGGCCGGAAGGCTTACCGTGGATACCGGAGATATGGAGCTCGATGTGAAGCTGGCAGGATATGTGAGGGTTATTACTGGTTACCAGGAGAGTGTTATGTTTAAAATTGAGTCTTAAAGGAAGGAGAAAACTATGGAAAATCAAGAAAAATATGATCGGAAACTTCCAATAACAGTAAAGATGGGATTTGGTATTGCAAATCTTGGAGATACGATCATCACGGAATTTGTAGGAGCATTTCTTATATTTTTCCTGATAAATATTGCAGGAATCAGACTTGCTCTTGCAGGAACCATTGTCTTTATCGGTGTTATGTAGGATGCCATCAGTGACCCTGTGATTGGAACTATGTCAGACAGGTGTAAACTGAAGGCAGGGCGAAGAAGGCCGTTCCTGTTAGTGTCCGTCATTTCGATCATCATCTTTACAATGTTGCTGTTTACCGCAGTGAATGTGTCAGCAGGCATGAAATTTGTATATTTTACAGTTATGACTATTTTTTATTGGACATCCTATACGCTGTTTAATATTCCGTATCTGTCACTTGGGTCGGAGCCTACGACGAACTCGGCTTTCACAGTATCACCATGCAGGCCGTGCAGTTTTGTATGGCGCATTTTGGAATCATCAGCTTCCTGGTCTTAAGTTACAATCTTTTGTATGATACTTGTGAGGTATATGAGTTCCGGTGCGGCGAGATGCTGACAGGAGTTATGATCTCCTACTTCTCTTTCTTTATTAAGTTAGGAAAGGCAACTGCTCTGCAGGTAGTAGGTCTGATCCTGGAAGCCAGAGGGTATCAGGCAGAATTGGCAGTACAGCCAGACAGTGCGAAGGCAGCAGTTACAGATATGTCTTCGTGGATTCCGGGAGTATTGATGCTGTTGTGTGCATTGGTAATTTGGAGATATCCGATCACCAGGGAGAAATTCCAGGCGATGCAGGAGGCAAAGAAATTAAAGCTTGCGGGACAGAATTATTCTACGGAGAAATTTGAAGATATATTGTAGAGCAGTCATTTTATCAATAACTCCTTTTTGTCAAGAGTCAGCAGATTCCTGGCAAAAAGGAGTATTAAAATTAATCGAAAATTTTATTTAAGGTTTCAATGGGAACTTTTGGTTCTCTTTCTGCCGTCAGCAACCCATTGACCTCCTGAAAGACATCTGTAAGCTGTGTATAACAGTATCCGCAGCAGTTTGGAAGATTACGTATGGTTTCTGTCAGTGCTTTGATTCTCTCTATATATTCTTCGGAAGTTTCTGCAAATCCGTTATATCCCCAATTTTCCCCTGAAGAATCACATAAGAGGGCGATGCCGCCGTATTCACTCAGAAAAAAAGGTTGGCCGAGGTAAGAGGATGAGCACGTCAGAGCCGGTCTGTTTGGGATGCCGGTCTTTGCAAATGCTCCAATATCCTGATATCGGTCTCGGATGGTGTCTGCGTCTCCTTCATAGTCATGGATACAGAAGATATCGGTCTCATTCGGAATCTCCCAGCCGTCGTTCGTGCTGATAAGCCGCGATGGGTCGTAGGTTTTTGTAAGATAGTAGGAAGCTTTGATAAAACTTAGCTGCTGTCTGTCTGAGAAGACATTTCTGACACCCCAGGATTCGTTGAAGGGAACCCATGTGATGATGCAGGGGTGGTTGTAAGCCTCGCAGATAACCTCCTGCCATTCTGATAAAAGAGAACTTACCTCGCAGTCGTTGAACCGATAGGAGCTTGGCATCTCGCACCAGACAAGGAGTCCTAAGACGTCCGCCCAATAATAGTAATGAGGGGCTTCTAATTTCTGGTGCTTTCTTGCTCCGTTAAATCCCATCATCTTCGTTAGCTGAATATCTTTTTTAATTGCATCTTTTGAAGGTGGTGTCATCAGAGAATCTTTCCAGTATCCCTGATCTAACACAAGCCGCTGGAACAGCAGCCGGTTGTTGAGATATACATTGCTGTCACGGGTCTCAACCTTGCGCATACCAAAGTAACATTCTACAGTATCGCAGTTTGCAGTGTTATTTTCTGATAAGGAGAGGGCGAGATGGTAGAGATTGGGCGTCTCGCAGCTCCAATAATGAATCTCATCGACAAAATCTTCTTCGTTTACACGAATTGTCTCGCAGAGATAATGGGTATCTGCGAAGGAGAAAGTCACTGTCTTTTTCAAGGTGTCATGAAAGAAGATGCCGGCTTTCAAAGTACCTGAAAAACTTTCGCTTAAGAAGACCTCCAGTGTAAGGCAGCGGTTGTCTGTGTCGGGAGTCAGCTTTACGCGGCGGATATATTTTTCAGGAACAAATTCCAGCCAGACGGATTTCCAGATGCCGGAAGTGTCAGCGTACCAACATCTGTCAGGCGCATCTTTCCAGTATTGCTTTCCTCTGGGGCGGTCGCATTCCCAGTCGTCTCTGGCGCATAATAAAATGCGGTTTTTGCCAATATGGAGGTGCGAGGCTATGGGAAATTCGAATTGCGTGTGTCCTCCCTGGTGGGAACCAACGTGAGAGCCGTTTATCCATACGTCGCAGCAGTAGTCCACGGCTCCGAATTTTAACAGAACCTGGCCGGATAGGTCTTCTTTGCTGACGATGAGGTCCCGACCATAGCAAAGGCAATCCTCATGGTCTGGGCATCCGATTCCGCTTGCTTTGCATGTATAGCTGAAGGGAACCATAATATTTCCAGGGAGCGGTCTGTCCAGGCAGCCTTCCGGAAAGGGGCGGCCCAGCTGGGAGAGGAATGCAAATTCCCATTCTCCGTCAAGGGACATAAAGTTTCTGCGTACAAAATCGGGCCTTGGATAACCCGCTTTTTCTAATATTTGTTTATCTGGCATAATGTATCCTCCTTAATATGAATCTGACAGCCGGCACTTTTAATGTATAGCTCCTTGTATTGTTTTACAATGGAGATAAATGTGTTTTTGCGTTGCTGCGGTAGCGGGTAGGGGGAATGCCTACCGTCTGCCTGAATACCCTGGAAAAGTAATATTCATCTGTCATGCCTACAGAAAAGCTGATTTCTTTTATGCTGTAGTCGGTCTGCTCAAGCAGGAACTTTGATCGCTGGATGCGGACATTCAGCAGGTATTTCTGAATGGTGGTGCCTGTGCATTGGCTGAAGATCTTGGACAGATAGCTTCGTTCCAGTCCTACATGTTTTGCGATGTCAGTGACAGAGATTGGATAGATGTAATTGCACTTTATATAGGATTTTGCTTTTTTTACATGAACAAATGCGGCAGTCTGGGTATTTTTCCTGTATTTTCCCGACAGGGAATACGACTGGGCAATATTGGACATGATGGAGTAAATAATGGATTGTATGGCAAATTCATTTTGAAAGCCGGGGGAATTGATAAGCTCCACCAGATGATGGATATTTTCATCGATGGAGTATCTGGGGTGGAGCCGGCGGACAGGAGTTTCCTCGGAAAAGCCAAGGAGTGCAAGCTGTTGGCTGGATTTTTCGCAGGCAAAGGCAAACCATGAAAAGTGCAGCGGGCTTTCCGGAGCGGTCTTATAGCTTACAATCTGCTGGGGCTGTATGATAAAAAGGTCGTGCTGCCGGATGGGGTATGTGCGGCTGCCGCATATGAATTCTCCTTCTCCTTGTGTGACATAATGGATTAAATACTCGGAACGGACATGGGGAGCCATCCGAAAGTCGGAGGAACATTCCTCATACCCGCAGTATCTTAGGTTGATGTCGTATTCATTTTTGGATGCGTAATATGTTTCAGCTTTCATAAAGAAATACCTCCTTTTGGGACAATGTACCACAAGAATATACAAAAAACAACATAAATCCATCTCTAAGACACAAGAATGTATGTATTTTAAATTAGATTTTTATAAAATAATAGTATAAATAGCCGGCTGAAAATAAAAATAGTGTGATTCAAAGGAGGATATTTTATGACAAAAAAGAGAATGTTAGCATCGTTTTTGGCAGCAGGAATGATAAGTGTACTGGCGCTTACAGGATGTCAAAGTTCCGATAGCGGCGAGACAGAGGATGGAAAAAAGACGGTTCGTTTTATGGTTGGCGGTTCTGCAGGTGAGCTTGAGCAGTATCAAAAAGCAGTTGACGCATTTAACAAGCAGAGTGAGAGTACAGAGGTAAAATTGATCGGAGTTCCCGGAGATAATTACAATGAAAAGGTGCTGACACAACTAAAGTCTAAAGAAGCTCCGGACTGCTTTTACTCCGAGGAGGCCTCTTACGGGGAACTGAATAATTCAGATGTCCTGCTGGATCTGACGGAGTATCTGGAAGATGAAGGCTCAGCGCTTAAAAAGAGTGATGTTCCTGAAAATCTCCTGGAAAGCTATACATTTAACGATAAGATAACGGGTGTTCCGGTAGACTGCAATCCTATGGTCATCTATTACAACGCGGATCTGTTTAAGGAGCTGAACTTAAAATCTCCGCAGGAATATTATGACGAAGGAAAATGGAATTTTGCGGCACTTCAGGAGGTTTCTGAAAGCTTGAGGGATGCGTCGAAGATTGGGTTTGTCTACAGCAATTACTGGTGTCCGTTATACTCTATGATGTATTCTTCAGACGAAGATATTTATTCTGATGATATGAAGACATCCGGCTTTCGCTCTGAGCGGGCAAAAAAGGGGCTTGAGTATTTAGAGAACAACATAAAGTCAAAAGCTTTTACATTTGCGGGAGCTTTGGCAAGCGGTGAATCAGAGGATACGCTGTTTGTATCCGGACAGGCGGGTATGCTTTATGCAGGCCGGTGGTTTGTGGCGGATTTCACGGATCTGAGTTTTAAGTATGATGTGATACCATTTCCATATTATGATGATCCGTCCCAGCAGATGTGTGCAATGCCGGCAACGCCTATGGTCATCAATAAGAATACGAAGAATGCAGATGCTGTATGGGAGTTTGTATCCTTTTACTGCGGAAAAAGCGGGCAGCAGATCCGTATGGAAGGACAGGGCAATGCAGTGCCGACCGTGGACGGCTTAAGCGACATCGTGCTTACCGGAACCCCGGAACATGCACAGTATTTCCTTGATGCTATCGACAATGCTTTAGTATATCCAAAGGCCGAGGCTACCCATCCGGGACTTACGGATGCCATAACAGAGGAAGCAGAAAAGATGCTGGTTGGCGAACAGACGTCAGCAGAGGCATTGGAGAATATGAATGCCGCTGTCGAAGAGGCTCTTAAAGAATAGCAATAGAGAAGGGGGCGGGTAAGCATATGAAGAAAAGTAAGCTGGAAAAGTCCAGAAACCGCTGGGGGATCGTGTTTATCCTCCCCCAGCTCATAAGCCTTGTATGTCTTGGTATCGTTCCGATCATGATCGCGTTTGTGCTTAGCTTTTTTGAGTGGAATGGCTTTGGCTCACCGTCATATGTGGGATTTGCTAATTTTCAGGAAGTCTTTCTTGACCCAGATACGATGATTGCCGTTAAGAATACATTTGTCTATGCAGTCATCTACGTTCCGTGTTCCATCGTGCTGGCTCTGGGACTTGCCCTGCTGCTTAATAAGGCTTGGGGGAAGATGTTTTACCGGGCGGTGTTTTTTCTGCCGCAGATTGTTACGTCTGTTGCGATTGCAGTTGTCTGGTCATGGATCTACCAGCCGCAGTTCGGGATTCTCAACATGATTCTTAAGACTTTTGGATTTGAGGGAAAGGAGTGGCTCAGAAACCCGGCGACAGCTATGGGGGCGGTCATTGTGATGAGTATCTGGTGGGGACTGGGCTATAATGTTGTGCTGTTCCTTGCCGGGCTCCAGAATGTGGCGCAGACGTATGTAGATGCGGCAAGGATTGACGGGGCAAATGAGAAAGATGTGTTTTTCCACATTACAGTGCCGCTCATATCTCCCACTACGCTGCTGGTGACAGTAACGACGATGATCAATGCCTTTCAGGTATTCGATCAGATGTTCCTGCTTACATCAGGCGGGCCTGCGAAGAAGACGTATACGCTGGCCATCCACATCTATCAGACGGCGTTCGGGGAATATGAGCTGGGGAAAGCGTCGGCGATCGCGCTGATCATGTTTGCGATAGTTGTTGTCATATCAGTCGTTCAGTTTAAACTGTCTGACAGATGGGTTCATTATGGAGAGTAGGTGGAAGATTTGCAGAAAACAAAGAAAAAGATTTATCATGTGTTGATACAGATTATCCTGATCATTATGGCTGCTCTGGCGATTTTTCCGTTTCTCTGGATGATATCCACTTCCCTCAAGGGGGCCGAGGAAGCGTTTGCGTATCCGCCAAGCCTGATTCCAAAGACATTTCGCTGGGAGAATTATAAAAAGGCGCTTACGGACTTGCCTTTCGACAAGGCGTATTTTAACAGTTTGAAGCTGGCTGTTATCAATGTGACGGGGCAGGTCTTAACTTCTGCAATGGCGGGTTACGCGCTGGGGAAACTCAAATTCAGGGGTTCGAATGTTGTATTCGGCGGCTTTATCGCGGTGATGATGGTGCCTTACACGGTGATTTCCATTCCGTTGTTTTTGATCTTCAGTGAGCTGAATCTTATTGATACGCATCTGTCTATTATTTTGATGACGGCTGCTTATATGCCAATGGGGGTATTTTTGTGCAGGCAGTTTATTATGGCGCTGCCGGATGAGCTTATAGAGGCGGCGATTATTGACGGTGCGAATTACGGTTCCATCTTTTTCCGCATTATCATACCGCTGATCAAACCGGCATTGGCATCCCTTGGGATATTTTCATTTATGTGGAACTGGAACAGCTTTTATACGCCGCTTATCTTTTTAAATTCCCAGGATAAGTTCACGGTTCCGTTGCTGTTAAACATGTTCAAAGGGAAATATACGGTGGACTGGTCTCTTATTATGGCGGCGTCTACCATATCTATCATACCGGTGCTGGTTGTGTATCTGTTCGCCCAGAAACATATTATCGAAGGAATTACGATAACGGGGCTGAAAGGGTAATGTGGCTACACCAGGACAAACTTTAAACGAGAGGAGATTTTTGCTATGCCAAGAATAGCTTTTATGGGCGCAGGAAGTACAATTTTTGCCAAGAGTGTGCTGGGAGACTGTATCCTGACGCCGGAAATCAAGGATCTTGAGATTTCTCTGCACGATATAGATCCGGTGCGTCTTGAGGATTCAAAGATGATGCTTGAAAATCTGTCGGCGAATGTTGGGAGAAACATAAGGATTGATGCGAGCCTGAACAGAAAAGAGGCGCTTAGAGGTGCAAAATATGTGGTGAACGCAATCCAGGTGGGGGGATATGACCCGTGTACCATCACGGATTTTGAGATTCCGAAAAAATACGGACTCAGGCAGACGATCGCAGACACGCTAGGAATCGGGGGTATTTTTCGAGCACTTCGGACAATCCCTGTCCTGGAAGAATTTGCGGCGGACATGAAAGAGGTCTGCCCGGAGGCACTGTTCATCAATTATTCGAATCCTATGGCTATGCTTACAGGATATCTGCAGACCTTTACGGATATTCAGACGGTAGGGCTGTGTCACAGTGTACAAGTGTGCATTCCTCAGTTATTCAAGGCGCTTGATATGGAGGAGCTTGTGCCGGAGACGAAGTGGGAGATTGCAGGTATCAATCATCAAGCGTGGCTTTTGAAGGTAGAGGATGGGAAAGGGAGGGACCTTTATCCGGAGATTAAGAGGAGGGCTGAAAAGTTCCTTTCAGGAGAAGCTGCTTACGATGCAGACTGGGACCGGGTGAGGTATGAGATGATGCTCCGGTTCGGCTATTACATCACGGAGTCCTCCGAGCATAACGCAGAGTATACGCCCTGGTTTATCAAGGGAAAATATCCGGAACTGATTGAGCGCTATAACATTCCGCTGGATGAATACCCGAGGCGGTGTGTTACCCAGATCGAGGATTGGAAAAAGATGCGCGCAGAACTTGTGAATAATGAAAAGCTTACACATGAAAAAAGCCGGGAATTTGCGTCATTTATTATCAATGCTATGGAAAACGATATTCCTTACCGTATCCATGGAAATGTCAGGAACAATGGACTGATTCCAAACCTTCCTCCAAATGCATGTGTGGAGGTGCCGTGCCTGGTTGACCGGGCGGGAATCCATCCCTGTTATGTAGGAAATCTTCCAGAGCAGTGTGCTGCAATAAACCGGACAAACATCAATGTGCAGCTACTTACAATCCGTGCGGCGAAGACGAAACGAAAAAAAGACCTTTATATGGCAGCTATGATGGACCCGCATACGGCAGCGGAACTTTCCATGGATGAGATACGCCGGATGTGTGACGAGATGTTAGAGGCTCACAGAGGATGGATGCCGGAGTATAAGTAGGTTAAAAATTACATAGAAAGGAATCGGAATATGGAAAAAGTATTAAAAGCGGCTGTACTTGGCATGGGAAATATGGGGAGAGGACATGCTAAAAGCCTCATGAGAATGGAGAATATAGAGCTTGCAGCGCTCTGTTCCAATCCTGTGGATGATGCCAGGCAGTTTGCCGAAGATAATCATCTGGACTGTATGGTATATGATGATTTTGACCGGATGCTTGATGAGGTGCGGATAGATGTTTTATATATCTGCCTGCCCCCCTTCGCACATGACGGACAATTTGAGAGAGCGGCAGCAAAAGGGATACATATCTTTATTGAAAAGCCAATAGCTCTCACGGCGGAGCGGGGGAAAGCCATGGCAGAAATTGCCGGGAAAAACAAGATTGTTACACAGGTGGGGTATCAGATGCGTTTCGGGAGCGCGGTAAAAAAATTCAAAGAATATATGGACAGCGGCAGGGCGGGAAGACCGACGCTTTACATGGCGGATTATGAGTGCAACAGTCTTCACGGCCCGTGGTGGAGAGACGTGAAAAAGTGCGGCGGGCAGGTGTTTGAACAAGTCATCCATCTCTATGATATGGGGCTGTATCTGATGGGCAGGGCGTCTTTTGTTAATGGTTACACAGCCAATCTGTGTCATGCGCAGGTGGAGGGATATACCGTGGAGGACACGAGCGTATGCAGCATCCGGTTTGAGAGCGGGGCGCTTGGTTCGGTCTGCGGCTCGAATTGTTCGGTAAAAAATCAGTGGAATGCGAGATTCCGTGTTATATGCGAGAATATGACGGCGGATTTTACAGACCAGAACCATGCGGTATTTACATTTACAGACGGAGATACGGCAGAAACAGTGGAAATAGCAGAAGATACGGACTGTACTTATGAGGAGGACTGTTACTTTATCGGTGCGGTTCTGAGAAAACATAAGGCAGTGGCAGATGTCCGGGAAGGATATGAGGGCCTGCGGTTTGTCAGTGCGGTAGTGGAATCTTCCGGGCAGGATGGAAAAACCGTTTTAATAAATTAGAAAAAGGAGCAGGTATATGAAGAAAACAGAGGTAGTATCAACAGAACCAAGAAAAGCAATTTTAAGGGAATATGAGGATGCGCCGCTTATGAGCGATGAGATACGGACAGAGGTAGTCTTTGCGGCGGCAAAACACGGAACGGAATTTACTCATTTCAGGGGAGAAGACCCGTTTCTGGAAAATGTATTCGACGAGGAGCTAAAACTATTCCTCCCAAGCAGGGAGGCAGCCGAAAAACCGTATTTTATGCGCCCGGGAAATATGTGGGTAGGCAATATCATTGAAATCGGTCCAGAAGTCTCCGGGTTTTCCATCGGCGACAGAATCGCCGGATACGGGCCGTTTAAGAGTACACATACATTAAAACAGAACGAGGCGCTTCGGATGTCAGAAAATATGACCTGGAAAGAGGCGGTATGCTATGACCCGGCGCAGTTTGCCCTTGGGGGGATCCGCGACGGACAGGTGAGAGTAGGAGACAATGTGGTCATATCAGGACTGGGCGCAATCGGGCTGATAGCCGCACAGCTTGCGCGCCTTGCAGGAGCGGCGAAAGTCATTGTGTGCGATCCGATTAAAAAGAGACGTGAGGTGGCACTGGAGAACGGGGCCGACTTAGCGCTGGATTCCGCAGCCGTCGATGTAGGGCTTGAGATTAAAAAGGCAACCGATAACCGGGGAGCCGATGTCATCATTGAGACAAGTGCCAATTATCATGCGCTCCAGCAGGCAATCCGGGGAATCGCATATAATGGGAATCTGGCCGTTGTAGGATGGTACCATGAATGTCTGGGCGGCTTAAACTTGGGCAGAGAAGCGCATTTTAATCAGCCTAATATACTACTGTCCAGATCATGCAGCGAGCCAAACCGGGAACATCCGAGATGGGATTTTGACCGGATCTGCGCAACATGCTGGGAGATGCTGAAACAAGGGAAAATCAAATGCGAGAATATCGTTGACCCGGTGGTGCCGCTTCAGGAGGCAGCGGATGCCTATATGGCAATTGAGCAGAACCCTTCCAGCAGTGTAAAACTGGGAGTTAGATTTTCTCAGTAGTCTCTCTTCTCAGCAATATTGGAGTTATCACCTTATGGACCGGCTCTTTTAGAGGAACCGGTCTTCTTTTTTTTCGCTCATCCATCTGCTCCACGAGCAGGCTTACTGCTTCGTAAGCAATCTTATCAATCTGCTGGCCCATGGTGCTTATGGGGAGCACGGCTTCCCTGGATATGGGCGAATTGTCAAAGCCGATGATCAGGTAATCATCCGGAAGAGAGCTGTACTTTCTTATCAGGAGATTTAAAAATACATTGGCCTGGGTATCGTTAGATAAAAAGATTCCCTTTTTCTGTCTTTTATATTTTTGCTCCAGATGGCAGATTATCGCTGAAAGATGTTCCTGCAGGGATTCGTAGCTGTTTCCCATCTCTTTCAGGATTAACTCATGAGTGAGGTCTTTTTCTGTACAGACATCTAAAAAACCTTTGATTCGCCCGTAAGCAGGGACATTTTTATCGGAGGAGGAGTTGATGTGGATGAATACATCGCAATTGTGTCTCGCAAGAAGGCTGGTGGCCTGGTAGCCGCCCATATAGTTGTCGGTGTTGACGCTGCACACGTATCTGTCCTCCCGTTCGATGGTCACGATGGGGAGGTTAAGGGCAGCAAGCTCCTTAGAAGGGGTCGTGTGGCTTAAGATGATCAGCCCCTCAATCTTGTAGGCTAGGAGTTCCTTGATGTACCTGCGTTCATTTTCCTCATCATCATTGCCGATAAAAACGAGGAATTTGTAGCCGAACTGTTCGTAGGTGGAGAGGATCTTATCTAACATCTCTGAGTAGTAATGGAGGAACAGGTTAGGGACGATGACCCCGATAAATTCAGTCTTTCCGTTGGCGAGGATGCGCGCCACTTTATTTTCTTTATAATCTAAGTCAACCAGCGCTCTGGCGATGATCTCCTGATTTTCAAGAGTAAGGGAATCAGGATTGTTAAAATATCTGGAGATGGTGGTCTTTGAAAAATTTGTATATTTTGCAATGTCATTGAAGGTTACGTTTTGTTTCTTGCCCATAGCTGCCTCTTTCTTAATGAATAGTCTAAAGTTTAAGTTGATATCAGTATAGCAAAAATCGGAAATGGGGGCAATGAGTAATCGGTTAAGTAACCGGTTTTGTGAAAGGTATACAAGTTGGAATACCAGGAATCAGACACATTTCACAAAAATGTTTTTCATAATTGACGGATGAGCGATTCAGTGCTATGATGGAATCACCATAAAGTAACCGGTTACTTTACCGGTTACAATACAAAAAGAACAGGAGGAATGATTCATGAGAAAGAAAGTCATGGCGAGGGTTGTATCATCTGTGCTTGTTACAGCGCTGACGGTGACGATGCTGACGGGCTGCAGGTTCGGCTTTGCCAGTGATCCTGACGACCCGAATGAGGAGGAAAAGAAGGTGCCCATCGACACATCTACAGATACTTTCGAGTATGATGCTTCTCTTAACGGCACGAACATCACGCTTCTCAATACGAAAGCGGAGATTCAGGTGGCACTTGAAGAGATGGGGACTGAGTACGAGAAGAAGTCGGGCGTACATGTAGAGGTTATGCCGGTGAGCGATGATTCACCCTACACGAAGATGATCAGTCTGTACAATTCAGGGAATCCGCCTACAATTGCGATTCTGGACACCACGGATGTTATCGCACTGGCTGAGGAAAAGGCTGTTGACCTTACGGATGAAAAATGGATTGCTGAAGCGGAAGGGTACACGACAGAGCTTAACGGAAAAATATACAGCTTTCCGCTGTGTATCGAAGGAAGAGGGATTATTTACAACAAGGCAGTGATTGAAAAAGCCCTTGGAGAAACATTTGACCCGGCATCTGTCACAACACTGGACGAGTTTAAGGCTCTCCTTGACCGGCTGGTGGACAAGGGCATCGAAAAGCCCGTGTCTATGGCGAAGGAAGACTGGTCTTTGGGCGCGCATCATCTTCAGTACATCTATGAGACTTACGACGGAACCTCTGCGGGAGCGCAGGAGGCAGTGGAGGAGATTAAGGCCGGGAAGCTTGACCTTGCTTCTTACAAAAGGATGTCAGAATTTTTGGATATCTTCGATGTACTTAAGGAATACAATGTGGCGAAGGGAGACCCCCTCGGAGCAGATTATGACGAGATGGCCATCGACTTGGCAGACGGAAAGACAGCATTCTGGTTCAATGGGAACTGGGCATGGCCGAATCTTTCAGAGGCAGGAGCCGAGGAGACGGACGAATATGGCTTCCTCCCCTATTTTATGAACAATGACAAAAATGATTTTGCCAACCAGATGATTCAGGGTGCGCCGTCCAAGCAGGTGATGGTTGACCGCCAGATTGCCACGGAAAAAGAGCAGGCGGCAGGAAAACAGTTCTTAAGCTGGATGGTGTACAGCGAGATTGGGCAGCAGATGATGGTAAAAACCTGCAATATCATCCCACCGTTTAAGAACAATCCTTATGAGCCAGCTGACCCTTTAAGCCGGGATCTTTATGAAAAAGTGCATGAAGGAAAGGCATTCAGCGCATCTGTGATCGTACCTAATGACCACTGGGCAGTGCTTGGCGCGGCGATGCAGAAATATCTCGCCGGAAGGAGCGACAGGGATGAGCTGATAAAGTCAATCCAGGATTACTGGGCGGAACAGGAATAAAAGGAGGAGCAGAATATGAGAAATAAAAATAATGGGAAAGATTTCTGCATGTTTGCATTACCGGGAATGTTTTGCTTCTTTGCAGTTGTCATCGTACCGTTTATCTATGGTGTGTACCTGACATTCACAGACTGGAACGGTGTGGCTCAGGTTAAGAATTTTGTAGGATTTAAAAATTTCGGAGGAGTGGTGAAAGACGGACAGTTCTGGACTTCCCTTCTTCTGACATTCAAATATGTAATCTTTGTTGTTATCATCGTAAATGTGCTGGCTTTTGCCATCGCATACTTGCTGACACGGGGGATGAAGGGAGAGAATTTCTTCCGGGCAGGATTCTTTACCCCGAACCTGATCGGCGGCATTGTGCTTGGTTATATCTGGCAGTTTGTATTTTCCAGAGTATTCGTGAGCATCGGCGAGAGTACCGGGTGGAAACTTTTTGAAGTGTCCTGGCTGTCTGATCCGACCAATGCATTTATCGCGCTGGTAGTTGTGTCCGTATGGCAGCTCTCCGGTTACATGATCTTGATTTATGTGGCAGGTTTTATGGGGCTTTCCGAGGATGTGATGGAAGCGGCAAGTATCGATGGGGCATCAGGATTTGTGAAATTAAAGAGTATCATCATGCCGCTTATGATGTCCTCCATCACCATCTGTCTGTTCCTTACGCTGTCACGGGCGTTTATGGTGTATGATGTGAACCTGTCATTAACCGCAGGTGCGCCTTACGGGACGACGGAGATGGCAGCGATGCACGTGTACGAGAAAGCATTTACTTCAAGGCAGTTTGGCGTGGGCCAGTCTGAGGCATTGATCTTATTCATCATTGTTGCATGTATCAGCGGTATTCAGGTATACCTGACAAAGAGGCAGGAGGTGGAAGCATAATGAAGAAGACGACAATCGGAGGAACAAAAAGAAAAGTAACGAATATACTTGCGATGCTGGGGCTTATTATTATTTTTATCGCATATATGTTCCCGTTTATTATGGTAGTGATCAACTCGCTGAAGCAGAAGCGGGATATCATCAAAAGCCCGTTTTCCTGGCTGTTTACCATCAAGGGGCTTTCCTTTGACAACTTTGTCAAGGCATATACCCAGATGGATTTCCTAAATGCGTTTAAGAACTCCCTGATCGTGACGGTATCTGCAACGGTGCTGGTAACTCTTCTTGCAGCGATGCTGGCGTACTATATCGTCCGCCACAACAACGGGATCTCAAAGCTTACGTTCGGGCTGATGGTGGCATCTATGATCATCCCGTTCCAGGCGATCATGATCCCACTGGTGAGCATCTACGGAGGGACGCTTAATCTCTTAAACCACAGGATTACGTTGATTTTCCTTCATACCGGGTTCTCCATGGCCATGTCGGTGTTCATGTTCCACGGATTTATCAAGGGAAATGTGCCGATGGCTCTTGAGGAGGCCGCTTACATAGATGGGTGTACGCATTCACAGACATTTTTTAAGATTGTTCTGCCGCTGTTAAAGCCGATCATCTCCACGATGGTAATCTTAAACTCGCTGGCATTCTGGAATGATTTCCTTTTGCCGTCCCTCGTACTGACGGACAAGAAGCTGTTAACACTTCCTCTTTCTACATATAGCTTCTATGGAACGTATTCTGCGGATTACGGTACGATCATGGCGGGACTTTTACTGTGCGTGGTTCCGATACTCGTTCTGTACGTTGCACTGCAGAAACAGATTATCGGCGGCGTGGTGGCAGGTGCTGTGAAATAAGAATATTTTGCGTATCGCCAAAAGAGGGTATTGAAAAATGCCCTCTTTATTACTATACTGAATGTAAAACGATATAGACAGGCAGGAGATTGGCATGGTAAAGAATACATTACATCTGAAGGCACCGGGAAACTGGATCAATGACCCTAATGGATTTATCTATTATAAAGGAAAGTATCATCTGTTTTACCAGTATTTTCCCTATGCGCCGGTGTGGGGGACGATGCACTGGGGACATGCAGTCAGTGAGGATCTGGTGCACTGGGAGCATATGGGAGTGGCACTGTTCCCGACAAGATACGAAGACCAGAACGGCTGTTTTTCCGGCAGTGCCCTAGAGCAGGACGGGAGAATGAACCTTTACTATACGGGGATCCATTATAAAAACATAGATGCACAAAATATACATGTCAATGAAGGAGATTTTGAGGCTGCGCAGCTTATGCTGTCATCGGAAGATGGATGTTCTTTCGATAATTTCGGAGGCAAAAAGGTTGCTGTGCCGATGATCGAGGACGTTGAAACCGGAGACCATAAAGATACAAGAGACCCTAAGGTGTGGAAGGAAGGCAATAGTTACTATATGGTTCTTGGAAGTACATACCGGGGGGAGATTGGACGGGCGGTCTTTTACCGAAGCGTCGATGGAGTAAATTGGCAGTATGTGTCCCAGTATCGGAGTGAGAGATTCGGGAAGATTCTGGAATGCCCGGATATTTTCCGGCTGGGGGAGGGTTATGTGTTTATCGGTTCGCCCATGTATATCGCCAGGGATGCAGGAGGCTATGAGCACCATGCGATCTGTATGCCGGCAGACTTTAAGCCGGAGACCTGCGAGCTTACCCTCCATGGGAATTACCAGTACATTGATTACGGTCTTGATCTCTACGCGCCCCAGACAAATGTGGATGCCGAAGGGCGGCGCGTCATGATCGCCTGGATGCGGATGCCGAAGGCGGTAGAAAAGCCGGGGCATACGCCGTGGAACGGGATGATGTGTCTTCCAAGAGTTGTCGAGCTTAAAGAGGGGCATGTGTATTTTCAGGTGCATCCTTATGTTGAGCGGTATTTTGAAAAGGCAGTGCTTATGGAAGAGAAGGTGTTTGGCAGCGAACCGGGTGTTCTGCCGGATGAACCTTGCCGGATCCAGGTGACGCTTAAGGAGAATGAAAGCCTTGATATCGGAGGGTTCAAAATCCGGGTAGAGAGGGATTTCATCCGGACAGACAGGAGCAGCGTATTTGCCGGTATCGAAGGGCACCGGATGATGAGCAGCACGCCGAAGCTTTACGGCAAGTATAAGCTGGACATCTTTGTAGAGCCGAATCTGATCGAAGTGTTTGTCAATGACGGGGAATATGTCATCAGCAATGTTGTCTATGAGCTTGGAAGATTTATCTGCGGGCGCGTGGAGAGGATACTTGCCGGGAAGGATACAAATCCACAGGGAACGGCAGGGCCTTGCAGGAGATGACACAGCGCATGAATGCTTATGGGCAGAAAATATGAATATCATATGAATAATCTGACAGCCATGGCACATACTACCATCAAAAAAGAAGGAGTGTGTAACATGGCTGTTGAATTTAAGGAGAGTAAGACAAGAGAAAATCTGATGCGGGCGTTTGCCGGGGAGAGTCAGGCGAGGAACCGCTATACCATCGCTGCGGAGGCGGCGAAAAAGCAGGGGATGTATGCCGTAAACCAGGTATTCCTTTTTACTGCCGACCAAGAACGGGCGCACGCGGAGAGATTCTACGGGCTGTTAAAGAGCCTGTCGGGAACTACGATCCATATAGACGGAGGGTATCCGGTGGATCATTTTGACGATGTGGTGGAGCTTTTGAAATCCGCCCATCACAATGAGATGGAAGAGTTCGGTGATGTGTATCCTGCATTTGCCAGGACGGCGGAAGAGGAAGGCTTTAAAGAGGCTGCATATGTATTCCGGGAGATTGCAAAGATTGAGGAAATCCATGGAAAGCGGTTCGGAAAGCTGGCGGAGCTTATCGAGAATGGAAAGATTTATGAGAGCAGCGAGGGGCGAGACTGGATGTGCTTAAACTGCGGGCATATTTACCGCGGGACGAGCGTTCTGGCGCAGTGTCCGGTGTGCCTGCATGAGAAAGGATATTTTATACCGGCGGGGCTGGCTCCTTATCTGGCGGAGTGCTGCATGAACTGATGGAGAAATGCGTTTCCCAGGGCAACGTCCTGGGGCAGCCAATGTGCCGGCAGATATTGGGTTTTCATTAGACAGGCGTATTCCGGCATATATTATAGAAAGAATACGAAAAGCGGAGCAATATTTTGACCGGACAGAAATTAGAGAATCTTTTGAACCTGGCGCTTGACGCCACGGAGGATGAGCGGGAGAAGTCGCTGCAGTTGGATACGGGATACAACCCTATTGAGCGGACATGGGAGCTTATCGTGAAGTACTCGGGGAATCTTGATGCAGCCAGGGAGCTCTCTGAGCGGGTGACGGAGCTGATGAATGAATATGCGGTGATAACCATCCGGGAATCCCGCATAAATGAGCTGGCGGCGCTGCCTCAGATAGAATATGTAGAAAAGCCGAAAAGATTATATTTTCAGACAGCAGAGGGAAGACGGGTGTCCTGCATTGATTCGGTGCAGGATGACCGTCTTTCTCTGTATGGACAGGGTGTGCTGGTGGCGGTGATCGATTCGGGCATCGATTATACACTGGCGGATTTCCGGAATGCAGACGGAACAACGAGGATTCGCGGTCTCTGGGATCAATCGCTTACCCCAAGGGATGGGGAAACTGCGCCGGAAGGGTACGGCATCGGGGTGGAGTACACGAAAGAGCGGCTTGATGCGGCGCTTGAGAGAAAGACTCCGGCTGAGCGGGCGGAGCTTGTGGCGGCAAGAGATACGTCCGGCCATGGAACGGCGGTGGCAGGAATTGCCGCGGGAAACGGAAGGGGCGCGGGGCAGGATTACCGCCGCTATGCGGGAGTGGCGCCGGAGAGCGAGCTGTTGGTGGTAAAGCTTGGGAATCCGTCAGGAGACGGATTCCCCCGGACGACGGAGCTTATGATGGGGATTGACTATGTAATCCGGAAAGCGCTGGAGTACCGGATGCCGGTGGCGGTGAACATAAGCTTTGGGAACACTTACGGCTCCCATGACGGCACGTCGCTTTTGGAGCGGTTTATCGACGATATCTCAAATGTGTGGAAGAGCTGTATCTGCATCGGAACGGGAAATGAGGCGGCCAGCGCGGGGCATGTGTCCGGGCGGCTTGACAGTGAGGGGGAGCGGGTCATAGAGCTTGCCGTCCAGGATGGGCAGCCGTCGCTGAACATACAGATTTGGAAGGAATATGTGGATCTTATGGACATATCCATTATCTCGCCGTCGGGAATCCGGATCGGGCCGGTGCAGGAAGTCCTGGGGTCTCAGCGGTATGTGGCGGGGCAGACGGAAATCCTCCTTTACTACGGGGAGCCAAGCCCCTACAGTGTGGCGCAGGAAATCTATATCGATATGATTCCCAGGGAGAGCTATATAAACGGCGGAGTCTGGCGAATCGTGCTGATCCCGCGGGATATCGTGTCCGGGGAGTTTCAGATGTGGCTGCCCAGCGAAGGGGTGCTGAACCGGGGAACAGGTTTTCTTTACCCGACGGATAATATGACCCTCACGATACCGTCAACGGCGGGGCGTGTCATATCCGTGGGGGCGTATAACGGGCTGACCTTTGCTTACGCTGACTTTTCCGGGAGAGGCTCCCTTTCCCGGTGGGGGGAGAATATCGTAAAGCCGGATATCGTGGCGCCGGGGGTGGACGTTACTACTGTGTCGGCGGGCGGCGGGTATGCGGCGGTGAGCGGAACGTCCTTTGCAACGCCGTTTGCGGCGGGCGGGGCGGCGCTTATGATGGAGTGGGGGATTGTCAAAAATAATGACCCGTATTTGTATGGGGAGAAGGTGAAGGCTTATTTAAGGCGAGGAGCAAAGCCGTTGCCGGGGTTTACAGAGTATCCGAATCCGTTGGTGGGGTATGGGGCGCTTTGCGTGAGGGATAGTCTGCCGGTTTGAAATTATTTTATTGAAATTAAGAAAATGAAAAACATAATCTTCTAAGTTCAGAAGAATAATGGTATACTGGACTTATTACGAAAGAAGCGGTGTAGACAGATGTTAGGGCAGACAACATTAGTTGAATTTCTTATTAGTGTATGTATAACGTAGTAGGAAGGAGAACCATATGAAACGTGAAGAATATATTCCTGATGAGGCAGTTGTGAAACGTGCAAATGCGGCGGTAAAAATTGAGTTGGAAAAGAAGAAAGCATTAGATATTCCTATAGTTGTTTATGACAGACAGACACAAACGATATATCATGAGAGTAACGATGGAACGAGAGTAGAGATCGGAACAAGAATGAGAAAGGGGCGTTACAGTGAACGTATTGCAAAAAAAGCCTGAAGTAGTTGTATTTGCCGGACCTAATGGCTCAGGAAAAAGTACGTTTACAGAGTTGTTAAAACCTCCGATGGATTATATTAATGCCGATGAAATAAAGAAGAATCTAAAGTGTTCAGATTTGGAAGCGGCGCAATTAGCAGAAAAACAACGGGAAGAACATATTGAGCAGATGAATGAGTTTTGTTTTGAAACGGTGTTGTCTACAGAGCGTAACTTAAGGTTATTGGAGAGAGCGAAAGAAAAAGGATACTTTATTCGTTGTTACTATATCCTCACCGCAGATCCTGCAATTAATATTTGGCGTGTGAAATCAAGGGTTGAATCGGGAGGTCATGATGTTCCAGAAGAAAAAATAATTTCAAGATATGATAGAGCGTTGGGCTTAGTGAAAGATGTAGTAAGAGTCTGTGATGTATGTCATATATATGATAATTCTGGAAAGCGTCCATTTCGCATATTTAAGAAGAGAAAAGATAAACATTTTTATGATGAATGCAGCGATTGGTATTTTGAAGATATTCAGGCGTTGACAAGTATAGAGGATATAGAGAAAATAAATTTGAACTGAAATGGATGCGGTGGTTTCACTAATGAAAGAATATAAAGTGATAAGTAAGATGGTGGGATAAATGAATGTAGAAGCATACAATTTAGATTCACTTCGGAAGTTAGTGCGAAATCTCCAGGACGAAAACAGAAGATTAAAAGAATTATTGGATAAAGCAGATATTGTTTATGAACCAAAGAATGTGTTCGGAGAAAATATAGAAACAAATGAGGAGTACGATCCCGACCAGGGAGGACGCATCCAAAGAAAATATATTACTGAAGAACTGGCGAATAAATATTTTGCAATGTTTTGGAGAAGAACGGATGTCTATGCTAAAAGAGGCACGAAAGGGGGATATTTTCCACAGTGCGATTACAGATGGAATAACCGGATATGCCCGAAACAGCGAGGTGAAAAAGTTAACTGCGAAGCCTGTGAGCATAAGAGATGGACGGAACTTAAGCCTGAAAAAATTATAGAGCACCTTCTTGGATATCGGGAAGACGGTGCGGACGTATTAGGTGTGTATCCGCTGTTATCGGATGGAACATGTCGGTTTATTGTCTTTGATTTTGACAATCATGAAAAGGGCGCTGAAAAAACGGATTTTGCCAATACGAACGATGAATGGCATGAAGAAGTTGATGCGTTGAGGCTTATCTGCGAAAGAAACGGAATAACGCCGTTAGTAGAAAGGTCAAGGTCAGGCAGGGGGGCGCATGTATGGATATTTTTCAAAAAACCGATATCAGCATCTCTTGCAAGGAATTTTGGATTCCTGCTGTTGGATAAGGGCTCGTCTTTGATTAATCTGAAATCGTTTCATTATTATGACCGGATGTATCCGTCCCAGGATGTTGCAAGCAGTATAGGGAATCTGATTGCTTTGCCCTTGCAAGGGCAGGCGCTGAAAAATGGAAATAGTGCTTTTGTTGATAAAAACTGGAATGCATATCCGGATCAGTGGGATATTTTGCTCAATCATACGGAAAAGCTCTCAAAGGAAGACATAGAAAAGTATATGGCAAAATGGCAGGGAGAACTTGCGAAAGAAAAAGGAATGCTGGTTCCTTCTATTTCACAGAATCGCCCAAAGCCCTGGAAGAAAAAAGAAGGTTTTATTAAATCTGATGTTGTTGGGAAAATACATATTGTTCTTGGAGATGGCGTATATGTTGATACGTTAAATCTGATGCCGCGTCTCCAGAATCAGATTCGGAGCATGGCGGCTTTTGATAACCCGGTGTTTTACAAAAATAAAAGACTTGGATATTCCAATTATTATAATTTTAGCGCTGTATACATGGGAAAAGATGTGGATGGTTATATCTGTATTCCAAGGGGGCTTCGCGAGAACCTGCTTACTTTATGTAGGGAAGCAGATATTGAGTATGAGCTTGTTGACCACAGGGAAAAAGGAAGACCCATCAGGGTTTCTTTTAATGGGAGTTTGAAAATGCGGCAGGAACTAGCAGCCCGGCATTTGCTTGCATTTGATCATGGAATTCTCAGTGCAGCCACAGCGTTTGGAAAAACGGTTGTCTGCAGCTATCTCATTTCAGAAAGAAAAGTAAATACACTTATTCTGCTTCAAAGTAAAGATTTGCTGGAACAATGGGTAGATGAACTAAATAAATTTTTAATCATAGATGAGGAGCCGCCGTTTTATAAAACGAAAAGCGGAAGGGAAAAGCGCAGAAAAAGCGTCATTGGTATTTTACATGGCAGTAAAAGTACTCTGACTGGCATAGTTGATGTCGCCATGGTCGGTTCCATGTATGGCAGAGGAAAATTCAATGATTTGATTAATTCCTATGGTATGGTGCTGATGGATGAATGTCATCATTGCGGTTCTAATACATCGATTGAAGTCATGCAGAAGGTAAATGCCAGATACGTTTATGGCGTGACGGCAACACCAAAAAGAGGGGATAATCTGGAGAAAATTATTCATATGCTTCTAGGGCCGATCAGGCACAGCTATACGGCAAAAGAGCGGGCAATAGAACAGGGAATTGCTCACTATATATATCCACGATATACAAGGGTAATTGATACAAATGAAAGCAAAAATGATATTAATGGGTCATATTCTCTGATTAGTACAAATGTTGTCAGAAATGATATGATTCTTGAAGACACAAGAGCTTGCGTGAAAGAAGGAAGAACACCCGTAATTCTGACAAGGTATAAAGAACAGGCAAAGTATTTGTATGAACATTTGCAGAAAGATGCCGATTATGTATTTGTTTTATATGGTGATAACAGTGACAAAGAAAATTCAGAGGTGAGGCGAAGATTAAAGGAAGTTGCAGGAAATCAGAGCCTGATTTTAGTGGCAACGGGGCAGAAGATAGGGGAAGGTTTTGATTATCCGAGGCTGGATACTCTGATGCTGGCAGCTCCGGTTTCTTTTTCAGGCAGGCTTGAGCAATATATTGGAAGATTGAATCGTGATTATGAAGGTAAAACGGAAGTTATCGTATATGACTATATAGATTCTCATATCCGCGTCTTTGATAATATGTATGCAAAAAGGCTGCGCACATATAAACGGACAGGCTTTCAGTTGATAACAAATCGTATTCTTTCAAAACAGACAGCAAATGCTATTTATGATTCTGGAAACTATATGGATGTATTTGAGCAGGATATTGTTGAGGCGGAAAAGAAAATTATCGTATCCAGTCCGGAACTTACGCAGGATAAGACAGGACGCTTTATCTATCTTGTAAAATCAAGGCAGGAAGCCGGAATAACAGTGACGGTCATAACAACGGAGCCGCAGAATGTATCTTATGGAAGCCCGGAGTTTTGTCAGAGATTAATACAAAGCATGCGGCAAAGTGGTATTTATGTAATTATAAAAGAGGATGTAATAGAGCACTTTGCAATCATAGACGATGAACTTGTCTGGCATGGAGGAATGAATTTGTTGGGAAAAGAGGATGCATGGGATAATCTGATGCGAATTAAATCTGCCCAGATTGCGGCAGAACTGCTGGAGATTGCACTGGAAGAATAAAATATTGGGGATTTTGAAGACGGATGAGTTAATATAAAATAAATTGGTAGTGATTTGACTTGCGTTAATTTGCATAGTTTTTGTTATGAATTTCAATTGATAATTGCGGTTTGATATGACTTATAAAGAAAAAATAATGAAACCCCAAAGAAGTATAAAAAATTATTTACAGGTTAATAATTGCTTTGTTAATCGCAAATATGATTAATAAAGTGATTATTATGTGTGGAAATAAAACGATGGAAAAGGAACATTATATTTTGGCGTAAGAAGTGATGGTGAAATTGTGTGACAACAGATTGGAGACCGTACCATGCGGGATATAGCTCAAAACATTGCCAATGCAATTAAACCACAAGTTATTCCGACGATTATTATAGAACTGTGTGATGATAAAAATATCATCAAAGTTGCTGTCGAAGGTGATGAAAAAACCTATTCGGCATACGGGAAATATTATATGAGATCGGCAGATGAAGACAGAGAAATATCACCACAGCAACTGCGTCATCTAATGCTTAGTATATCAGATTCCATTGTAAATATTGAGGAGAATAATCAGGAATTAACTCTTGAACAATTAAAAGTATTGTATGCCGGAAAGAATCTGACGCTTAGAGAGAATATTTTTATTCATAATTTAATTTTTTTGACGCGAAATGGAACGTATAATTTGATGGCAGGTATTTTAGCAGATGAGAATAGCTATTCTATTAAAGTGGCAGTGTTCCGTGGGACAAATAAGACGGACTTGATTAAGCGGAATGAATATGGTTATAAGTGTATACTCGTAGCCGTAAAGCAGGTGCTGGATTATATGCAAGCGTTGAATGATACTGCAGTAGATATGAAAGAAAGTCTTAGAAAAGAAAGAAGGCTGTTTGATTTCCTATGTTTCAGGGAGGCCTGGCCTGATTCAAAATGGGAAGTTGAAAAGAGAATAAAGAAGTTGCTGAAAGGGAGGTGCATATAGATATGTATCCAGTGATCAATATGAAAGCCACCGGAATTCGATTACGTCAGATTATGAACCGGAGGAATATTACGGTAAAAGATGTTCAGCAATATTTGAATTTATCTTGCGTACAGAGCGTATACAGATGGCTTGGCGGGCACAGTATGCCTACGGTTGATAATCTATATGCTCTGTCTGAACTGCTTCAGATCCCGGTAGATTATCTGATCGTCGGGAACAGAACGTATCAGATACCGGATTATAATTATTTATTTTATGCCCGGATGAGAGCATACTACAAAGGTATTGGACAGTGTATGGCTGCTGTCATATCACGGCTTGAAGCCAGTGACCATATTGAACTGCAAGTTCAATGACATACCGCAGAAAATCTGCTTAAAATGATAATATAAAACATAAGGAGGCAGAGTGGATGCGTGATGATCTTTACAAGCTTGAAGGAATTGTTAGGATTCCTGATAATAAGAAAGCGGAATTTAACCGTTATATTTTACAGATATTAGATGTATGCGGAATCCGGAAGACTGAGAGAACAGAATTAGACGGGCGGACGATAACGGTTGTCAGGCGGCCGTCACCAGACGGACAGGGTATTGTCAATTTTGATTATTCAATATTTGAGAAGAAAAAAAGGGAGACAGCGGCTTACAACACAAATACCTGTGAACTTATAGTTCCTGACAGAGGATACGCTGAGTTTGGGGTTGTGATGAATATGATCATGGTGATGCAGGAAGCCTATTCAGCGGGGCATTGTTACTTTATGTGTAAAGACGGGGCATGCCCTGTGGAGGCATATGCGGTGTTGATCAGAAGTGTGCTGGGAGTTGAGCTTGAATTTTCTAACCGGGCAAAGCTGTGGGACATGCTTCTTTATTTGAAAAATACGGAAAGGTATCAGGATATTACGTCAGAGATGGTATGGCGTGCATATCCTTTTGATTTCTGCGATTTTATTGAAGAACAGTTTATTGCGGCTTTTGATATTGATTCCCCGAAGCTGACAGTTCCGGAAGAACCGTTTAAGGGAGAAAAAGCAGACATTAAAGATGCGCCGCAGGCAAAGCTTAAGTATTATGTGTACCAGATCATGTTGGAGGCTATAGAGAAGGGAGAGAAAGAAAGTCTGGATATTTTTTTGCGTGAATTGCTTGACGCAGATATACAAAAGAGACAGGAATTAGCGGAGAGCAGTCAATATGGCCTGATTGCTGAGACATCTCTCTATGTACTCCCATCTGTTATCGTTCGTGCATATGCATTAACTCTTCAACATGATTTCTGGGATGTGTGGAAGAAGATGGGGATAACAGGATATTCTGAAATTATCACAAAAGAGAGAACTGCAGGCAGTGTGCATGATAAAGAAGATAAAAAGTATCTTTCGTTTTATAAAGCAATCCAAAGGGATAATGAAGATGAGTTTATAGAGTTCTGGGAGGATGGGAATCTCCGGTTTTCTGATAATATGAAGGAGCGTCTGGCAGATTGGAAAAAACATTTCAGGGAGACGCGTCTGGAAGAAGATTTCAGAATGGAGCCTTTTCTGGCGCAGATTGTCATAGATCTGAAACAGGATTGGGGATGCCGTCTGACGGATCAGGAATTCATCACAGAATTTATGGAACACAGGGAGGATGACGATTATAAAAGGGCATTATTATTCTACAGGGAACTTATGGACCAGGATACCCGGTATTTTCCGGAATTAACGAGGAAACAGGCGATTCAGTGGGTGCTCAGAAACAATCGGGATCGATTTGAATTTACAGCGATGAGCGCATTTCAGTCATTACTTATTAACCACAGGCACAGATACGAAATCCTGGGATTTTAGAGGAGGGGCAAGATGGGAACGTTTGGAGGATACACGGGGAGTATGAATATCCCGGAAGAAAAGAGAGAAGAGTTTGCCGGGCAGGTTGCAAAAGTATTGAATTACGGAGGGATGATGCAATTTGAAATCATCAGTATGTATGGCCATGAAATGGGGCTGTTAAAGCCCATTAAGTTATATCCTGGTGGCAGAATCCGGTTTCATTTCAACTATTTTGAGGACGAAGGCTGGGAAACAGCGGGATTTGACGCCGCTGAAGGAGATTTTTATTCACAGAAAATAGGAGGTGACGAGTTCTGTGAAGTTGTCACGGCGGTTCATTTTCTGTATGAGGCGTGGGATGAAGAACCAGGTTTTGCGGAAGTGAACGGAGATATCGTAAACGGCTTGGTTTATACGGGCTGGCTCAATCACCTTCTGGGGACCCGGTTTTCTATGAAAAAGCGGTTCAGGTTATGGGATAATGTGGAGAGGTATGCGCTGAAACGAGTTGGGGACTACGCAGATCCGACAGCGGAAGATATCATGCAGTTTATACCGGCCGGCAAGAGATATGGGGCAGGAGGAGTGGAATTCAGCGACTTGATGTATATTACCCGCGGAACGGAGTCGCTGACAGAAGACGAGATAGAGCCGGGTACTTATCCAGTGGAAATCTATGGCTGTAAAAAAGCGCTGGAAGCATTTTTACAAACGGAGCAAAAGAAGGATGCCGTACAGAAAGTCTGGGAATTGCTCAAAAAAGACAGGTGCGAAAGGGAACAGTCCGAGGGCAGGGAGCTTTCGGATATTGGAAGGTTTTCCCTGACCTTGCCGGCAAGAGTGATCGCCTATCTGACAGCAGAGATTACGAAAGAGAGTTTTTGGGAGCATTGGAAAGAAATACATGGGGCAGTCTATCACGATGAAATAATGAAAGAGTATGCGCCGTAGCAATTGAAGACAGAACGGAAACAACTTATTGAAGCACCGGTTCCATCATTTAGGACAAGCGAATTTCTTCGTCAGGACGGACCTTTTACATTTTATGATACCCCAAAGGAGCTGAAAGGAAGACCCAATTATTATATTTCTGATGACGACCGCCTGTACTGGTGGGATGGAACAGATGAAGTGGTCCTCTCCGAAGAGATGGACGAATGGCTGGGTGTTCTGGCGGTCAGGCATAAGGCGATTCTGAAAAGGTTAACAGAAGAAACCGAAGCTTCCGAAGAGTTTTTAAAGAACTTTCTGATGCTTCTCGTTGAAATTGACCAATATTATAAACGTATTTATCCGTTCCAGGATATGTTCTATGAATTCGTTCACAACGGCAATAAGACTGAGTACAGAGCAGCGGTAAAACTGCTGAAAGAGATTGCTGATAAGAACAGGGAGGAAGGGAAGATTATTGAGAAAGCCAAGTATAGCTGGGATATTACGAGCCGGAATATAACTCATAATGCGGGACGGCTAAAGCTAAAAAGGTATCTCAGCGTTATGGCAAACCAAAGATTAAGAAAAAAATATTTTGATTTTTGATGTTTTCTTTCTATCCAAAAAATAAGAATCTCACTGGGAAAAGAAGGTTTTAAGCTTCAAGTTCCCAGTGGGATTCTTCTTATAAAGGATTATTTATTCTGCCGCAAAGAAATGATTCAGGGAATCAATGACTTCTACAGTTGTACTTGCCGGTTTAGTAGAGAGGCTTACAGCGATAAAGACGATCAAAGCAGCTATAAGACCCCACAGTCCTGCCATGAGACCCAATGGGTTCGGCGTGATGAATGTTGTAAAAAGCATAACTGCCTCGCCGATTAGGATGCTGGAAAGTGCGCCTGCCGGCGTCGCCTTTTTCCAGTAGATACCGCCTAGCATAGCGGGAGCCAGTGCTGCGACACCGCCGTTTGCCAGAGCAAGGATATCGCTGATCAAGCCAGGTCTCATCAGAGCCACGATGACGGAGCAGAATCCGAAAGCCAGTGTTGCAAGCCTGGCGATTTTGTACTGCGCATAGTCGTCAGCAGATTTATTGATGTAGGTCTTGTAAATATCTGTAGAGACCATAGTGCTGACGGCGTGGAGCTGGGAGTCTCCTGTAGACATAGAAGCAGCCAGCGCCCCTGAGATGACCAGTGCGGCAAATACAATGGGGGTATATTTTAAAAGCAGTTCCGGGAAAATGGTGTCCGGCGCCTCTAACCCTGGCATTAGTATCTTTCCAGCCATGCCTGTCGCCGGAAGGAATATATAGATGGATGTCAGGTAAATGGACGAAAATACGGAGGACCATTTCAGCACCTTTAAAGATTTCCCGGCAAAGAATCTAAGGGTTACATGAGGGAACATCATCATGCCGATAGTGATGACGGTCCATCGGGAAATCCAGTCGGTTGCCGTGACGACACCATTAGGGCCGGGCAACGTCAGGAGGGAAGGAACTTTTTCATAAACATTTTGGTATGCTGCGGTGACGCTGCCAAAATTCGTTTTCAAGATCAGGTAAGAGCCGATGACCATCCCAATCCACATAAACACGCCTTGAGCAGCATCTGTAAGAGCCACACCTTTCATTCCGCCCATCCATACAAGTATGATCATGATCGCGAAAAAGATGATGGTACCTACTTCGTATTTCAGACGCCCTCCGCTGATCGTCTGGAAGATGTAACCAGATCCGATGGCCTGCATTGCCACGTAAGGCACTGTAAATATCATGGCGATTATAGTGACGATAAGGCCGATGGATCGGTTCTCATATACATCGCTGATGTACTGGGACATGGACATATATCCTCTGGTCTTTCCGAGATACCAGAATCTTCTGCCGATGACCCAGAATAATACGCCGGGGAATACCGTCCAGATTCCGTTGACCCACCAGCCGATACCATTGTTGTAGATAAATCCTCCTGCGCCAAGAAAAGCGTAGGAGCTATGGTATGTTGCGCTGAAAGTGAGGGTTAGGACAAAGACGCCAAGGGAACTTCCAGCGGTTGCAAAATCTTTAATGTTTTTCTTATCCTGCCGGGCTGCATAAAAGGCAATTCCAAAAAGTGACAGTGTGTAGAGAGCCAGTATCATTAATCCAGTATTATTCATAAAGTTTCCTCCTCATTGTAGTCTTTTTTCCATGATCGGATGACAAGAACTCCGACAAGGAAGTCAATGATCGCGACGATATACCATACATTCAGCCAGACCAAGAGAGTCGGCCATCCAAGGATGAATGGATGAGACGCAGCGTAATCACTTACTATATTGACGATTGGCGGGTTTACCATAATTAATACAAGTATAAAGACAGCGTAAACTGCTTTTTCATTTGCGGATAGTTTCATTCCTTTTTCCCCCTTACAGTTATTTTTCTCTCAGTATTTCGATAACTTCTACTAAACGTTTGACAAGGTGCTCATGATAAATCTTTCCTTTTTGTGGGTCGGATTTTGTTGGTTCGCCGGAAGTTCCTCCTGCAATTGCCGCGTTTTTCTCGGCATGTGCGTAGGAGCTTGGAACATAGCAGAGGGTATCCTTCTCATAGGACGGGTCTACAGAATATAGATGTGAACTCTGTACCGGGTTGTCTTTTGCCAGCTTTAAGTTGACTAGTTCAGGGTAACGGTACATCATATGGGAAGTCTCAATCTCTTCCGCATGTCCAACCGGTCCGAATTCCAGCTCTTTTATAATCTCCTTGGACATGTAGGCAGGGTCAAAAATACAAACTTCCATATCAAGCTCCCTCTGTATTTTTTCCGCTGCAAGCTGCATCCATACCACATTTACAATTCGGTGTCCGTTGATCATAATTAATTTGCGGATTCCATGGTGATTTAAAGATGCTGCAATATCATAGGTGATTTCCGAGAGTGTTTCGGGACGGATGGTAATGGTTCCCGGCCGCACCATATGGTGGGGACTCCACCCGAACCAAAGCGGAGGAACTAAGAGAGTATCTGTTTTTTTTGAGGCATCCTCCGCCAATGTAATCGCTACATAACTGTCAGTTCCAAGGGGCATATGATAGCCATGCTGTTCTACGCTGCCTACTGGAAGGATGGCGACTCCGCCAGCTTTTTGGATTGATTTTTCTGCTTCCTCCCATGACATATCCTGTAACCATTGATTCATATTGATTTACACCTCCTGATGCCCTTCTTTCATTGAGGCAATAATAATTTTGATAATTTTATTTTACTGTAAAAATATTTTGGATAATGTATCCTGCAACACATTGTTGAGAAGAATATTATTGAATTCACAGAAAATTTCTATTATTATAATAAGTATAAGAGGAGGGGAAATGATGCAAAAGGATACGGTTGATTTTTACCGTCGCTGTAACTTCAAATATTTCGGGGAATATGGACAAAGGGAAGATTATCCTTCCAAATTTATGATTGGATGCGGAGGGGTGTATGTGGAGCATGTGTACCTGATATTAAGTGGACGTGTACGCCAGTATTTTATCAACAGCAGGGGAGTGGAAAAGACGATGCTCCTATTGTCAAAGGGCGATATATTCGGGGAGGTCACCGCATTGCAGCGTGATATGGATCAAGTGGCGACTCAGACATTGACGAAAGTCTCTGTCTGTAAGATTCCTGTGGCTTATTTTGAGAAGATGCTCAGAGAGAACGCCGAATTGTCGTTTTCTATGGCACTGATGCTTTCGTACAAAATAAGAATCCTTATGCCTCAGATTCAGGATGCGTCATTTTGCAATGCAGAAGAGCGGTTGAAAAATTTATTGCTCCGGCTGTCTATCCAGCAAGGCATTCTGACCCGGCAGGGAATACGGCTTCCTCGGAAATATACGCATGAAGAATTGGCGAATATGATTTCTTCTACCCGCAGTACGGTATCGCGGATTATGAAACGTCTGGCGGAGGAAGGGGTTATAAAAATCATTGATCGGTATATTTATTTTCCCTGAAATACATTGACAAATTATGAGGAGTGAAAAGAAGATGATAAAAGTATTATTTGTGTGTCACGGCAGCACGGCGGGTAGTCGGGAATTGGCGGCACTTGTGGGGCAGAACGGGGCAAATTGTGGCAATAGGGGTGATAGGGTACTACGGTTTTACTACGATTGAGAAAACTTAAAACTGAAAGTGTGGAAGTCTTGACAGTAAATGATAGGAAGGAGATTTGATTATAGTGGATGAGGTAGTATATGTTGCTACAGATTGGTGGGGATTTGCTGCAACTCTTGTTGCAGGTATTCTGACTGCTATAGCAACAATGGCAGCAGTTATTTATACAAATAGTAGAACAAAAAAACAATTAAAAGAACAGGAAGTCAAATTTGAAAATGAGCGAAAAGAAGAATATAAAAGGAGTAAATTTGTAGTTATAAAGCCAACACTTATGCTAACAACTTTCACAGGTTTATTGGACAAACTTATTGTTTATAATGATTATAACAGAGTTTTACTTTTTTCGGGAGAAGATGGATTTGATTTTTATGATGATAGACAGAAACAATTTTCTCAAACTTGCCGGCTGCTTCAAATTGAAAATAAGACAGATATTGATATTAATGAAGTTGCAATAAGCACAAAAACTTCTTTGCGCAACATGAATACAGATGCTTTGTGGACATATAACACAAATAATTGTACAAGTCTTTTGCGTGGCCGTGAGAGTATTTTCATAAGAGTGGCAGATCAAACTCAGTTCGAGAAAATTCTTTCTATGAATGCGGATAAAATACCAAGCACTCTAAACTTTGAATGTCGAATAGAGTATTCTACATTAGCAGATCAAAGAATTACATATACTTATGAAATTGAAATATGTAATGATCGCCGTATAGAAGTGAAAAAAGATGGGATTGAAGGCGTGACAGATTTATCACAGAAAGTAGTTGTAGTGCCAACAACTTTCAGAAATTTGCAAGATTCTATTTCTGGAATTGATCGTAGTGCATACAGTTGGGAGAAGATGGGGCAAGCTTCAATGCGAGGATTTATGTCACAATACAGTTCACAACTAACAGAACAGAATCACACTTTGTCTAACCAGGCTGATGCTGATATTACATCTTAATGACAGAAACTGTACTGTATAAATGATCTATCAAAAATAATATATATGAGTAAGAAAATTGAGAATGAGGAACATTATGAATAAAAATAGAATATTGAGAAACTCTGAAGTTTCAAATATTACTGCTATAAGAGTGTACGGAAACTTTGATGAATTTATACAGTAAAAACATGACCATTGATAGAGTGTCCACTTTTGGATATTCATAGATATTTTAAACGTATAGATATTTGCTGGTATACTTTCTTACTGGCTTGTGTACCACAATTTGATACAATGCACCCAAGCGTGAGTTTGGGTGCATTTTTTAACGATAGGGATTTTTTCTGATATAATACAATATTTTGTGGTAACTCTATTCCTGTCCTATTTGAAAGCAGACAGAGAAAGATGCCATACAAAAGAAAATTCCTGTCGTAAAGGAGTACTAATATTTGAAGTTAACTTTAATCTATTTTTTGCGATATTCTTTAGGCAGGACTTTAAAATAGGTTTTAAATGCCGCAGTAAATTTGCTTTGGCTGTCATAGCCGACAGCCCGTGCAATCTCCGCAATGCTTTTATCGGTTTCTTTTAGCATTTTTGCGGCCTGCTCCATGCGGTGCTCTTTGATGTGGGCGGCAATCGAAGTTCCGTAAATAGACTTGAAGGCGGTTTTTAAAGTGGTTGGGTTGATCAGATATTTTTTGGATAGTTCTTCTATCGTGATTCGTTGCTCCATATGCCGGGTCAGCTGGTCGTGGATTTCCCGGATAATGCGAATCTGCTCGGCTTTGTATTCGGATAACTGCTGGCTGGAGGTAAGTTCTGTTTTGCTAAGATAAAGAAGCAGCTCCATAGTCTTTATTTTCTGATAAGGCAGTTTTAGGCTTTCCGGCTGGTTAAAAAATGCAGAAAAAATACTCTCTGTCTGTTCATTTCCGGCAAGAAAAACAGGAGAGTCATTCCTGCAAAATTTTTCTGGTAATATGGTTTCAAAGATATTGCTGCCTTTTAACAGTTCAGGCGGATGATCGGAAACTTCCTGTAAATCAATGTAGATGGAAAGCCCCTGGTATATACCATTTGGAAAGGTAAGTACGGAATCCGTACAGGCTTTCATGGTATGCAGGGAGAAATCTCCCGGATTCAAATAAATTCGGTTTCCGTTTTTCATCTCCCACATCATCTGTCCGGCTTTACAGTAGTTAATCTGAATGATGTGTGATAGAGCCTTATGCTGCACAGAAAAAGAATCGGTTGAAAAAGTAAGATAACATAACTCTATACCGGGATAAAGCGGAATGACAGCATTTGCCACCTTTTGATGAAATCTTTCCATTTCTTTTTGTATTTTTACCAATTCACCATTCATAAGACAGACCTCACAATTCAGGGCAGGTGATTTCCATAACCTGCTCAATCATTTGATGCAGCAGACGTCCTTGTTCTGTATCTGCGGCTCGATAATATACTTCTTTTCCTTCACGCCGGCAAACAATCAGACCGCTGTTTTTCAATGGTCTGAGATGATGTGACACTGCCGGGCTTGACATATGGAGCATGTCTGAAATATTAAGGACACATTCCTCACAATGGCAGAGAAGCCAGAAAATGCGGATTCTGGTGGTGTCGCCAAGTTGTTTGAAAACTTCCGCTACGGTCTGGAAATAATCTACATGATCTAATTGCTTTTGGATAAGTACGGTCTGCTGTCCTTCTCCATGTTGGTGTGGTAATTTCATATTGTCCATATTCTTTTTTCCTTTCTTTTTTACCTGTTTTTCGCCAAAATGGAAATACTTTTCGCCCATTTAGGAGGGAATGCACCAGAGCTATTGACGCTTGCCTTCATAGGTATTATACTACAGTCAAGATGGTTAAACAAGTACTTAATCATTAAATTTTTGAAATAGCAAGGAGGACTTTTACAATGAAAAAGACTTACAAGATTGAGGTGGATTGTGCCAACTGTGCAAACCTGATGGAGGATGCAGCACGTAAAACTGCCGGTGTGCAGAGCGCAACTGTCAATTTCATGACACAGAAAATGATTGTGGAATTTGACGAAGGGCAGGAGCCGAAAGACGTTATGAAGAACGTGCTGGATGCCTGCAAGAAAGTGGAGCCGGACTGCGAGATTTTCCTGTAAGCCAGAGCTGCCCATGAAAAGGTGACACCCTGAAAATGCCCGGCTGCAGTTTTGGGGTGTCTTTTTATCAGAAACGATTAAACAGTTAAGCATATTTTGAAAGGAGATTTTACCATGCAGGAATTAGTGATCAGCATATTGCTGACAGTTGTTATTATAATGGCTGCTGTACTTCTTATTTTTGTCGGCAGCCGCAAGGATGGTATGACAAAAAAACAGAGGGTTATGATGATCCGTATTTTGATTAGCGCCGGAATCTTACTGGCACTCCAGTTTGTTTCAGCAGAGATGTTTGATACAGTTGACAGTTATTTATTTCCGACCGCAGGAAGATGGCTTCGTTTTGCGTGCTATCTGATTGATTATCTGATTATCGGATATGACATTCTGAAGAAAGCTGCAAAGGGCATTAAAAACCGTCAGGTATTTGACGAGAGTTTTCTGATGGCAGTGGCTACGATTGGGGCAATGGCACTGGCTATTTATGAGAATGGCGAGTATCTGGAAGCCATTGCCGTTATGCTGTTTTATCAGATTGGCGAGTGGTTCCAGGGCTATGCGGTTGGTAAGAGCCGCCGCAATATCAGCAACCTGATGGATATTCGCCCCGATTATGCCAATGTAGAGAAAAACGGGAAATTGGAGCAGGTAGACCCGGACGAAGTAGGGATTGGAAGTGTGATTGTTGTACAGCCAGGAGAAAAAGTGCCGATTGACGGAATTATCGTTGAGGGCGCTTCCAGTCTGAATACCAGCGCATTGACCGGGGAAAGCCTGCCCAGGGAGGCAAAGGTTGGCGATGAAGTAATCAGCGGATGTATCAGTATGACGGGTGTGTTGAAGATACAGACAACAAAAGAGTTTGGGGAATCCACCGTTTCAAAGATTTTGGATTTGGTGGAAAATGCAAGTTCCCGCAAATCCAAATCAGAGGATTTTATCTCGAAGTTTGCAAGAATTTATACCCCGGCTGTCTGCTATGCGGCGTTGGCACTGGCATTTCTCCCCCCTATTGTCCGTATGCTTTTTATGGGACTGTCAGCAGATTGGGGTGTGTGGATTTACCGGGCGTTGACATTCCTTGTCATTAGCTGCCCTTGTGCGCTTGTAATCAGTATTCCTTTAAGTTTCTTTGCGGGAATCGGTGGAGCAAGCAAGGAGGGCGTGCTGGTAAAGGGTTCCAACTATCTGGAAATCCTCTCCCAGACCAAGTATGTTGTTTTTGACAAAACCGGAACCATGACAAAGGGTGTCTTTGAAGTAAATGGTATTCATCACTCCACCATAGACAATGAGAAACTGTTGGAATATGCGGCTCTTGCAGAGAGCGCTTCTTCCCACCCGATCAGCAAGAGCTTACAGCGGGCATATGGAAAAGAGATTGACAGAACCCGTGTGGCGGATATACAGGAAATCAGCGGAAATGGTGTGACTGCAAAAGTAGACGGTATGGAGGTTGCTGCCGGTAATGACAAATTGATGAAGCACTTAAACATTCCTTATCAGGATTGTCATCAGACAGGTACGATTATTCACATGGCAATCAATGGGAAATATGCGGGACATATCGTAATCTCCGATATTATAAAGCCTCATTCTAAGGCGGCAATTGCGGAATTAAAGAAAGCCGGGGTAGATAAAACCGTCATGCTGACCGGGGATGCAAAGAAAGTGGCAAATCAGGTTGCCGCATCACTTGGAATTGATGAGGTTTACAGTGAGCTTCTTCCGGCTGACAAGGTAGAAAAGGTAGAAGAACTTCTGCGGGTGAAGCTGGGCAAAGCAAAGCTGGCATTTGTTGGCGATGGTATCAATGATGCGCCGGTGCTTTCCAGAGCGGACATAGGTATTGCTATGGGCGCAATGGGTTCAGATGCGGCAATCGAAGCGGCTGACATTGTTCTGATGGATGATGATCCGATCAAGATAGCAAAGGCGATCAAGATTTCAAGGAAATGTCTGCGGATTGTTTACCAGAATATTTCGATGGCGCTTGTAGTGAAATTTGCCTGCCTTGCATTAGGGGCTGTGGGAATCGCAAATATGTATCTGGCTATTTTTGCGGATGTAGGTGTTATGATTCTTGCGGTGCTGAATGCGATCCGCTGCCTGTTTGTGAAAAAACTGTAAGGAAGGAGGGGGTTCCTTTGACAGAATATCAGGATAGTCATTTTTCCAAAGAATTGAAGGAAAGTGATTTGTATATATTAACGGAATTTTTCAAGGTGCTTGGGAACCCTACCCGTATCCGAATCCTGCTCCTTTTAATGGAGCAGGATTCATGTGTTGGTGATTTGGCAGAGCAGCTTGGAATTACGCAGTCTGCGGTGTCCCACCAGCTAAACCTTTTAAAGTCAAATAAGCTGGTGAGGCGGCGTAGGGATGGAAAAATGATCTTTTATACTTTAGTGGATGAACATGTGCAGATGGTTCTTGAAAAAGGAACAGAACACATTCTGCAACGGTAAAAATGAGGTGATGATAAGATGACAATGGATGAATTGAAGCCAAAGCAGAGCGCCTTTATCCGTTCCGTAGGAGGAACAGGCGCACTTCGGCATCACTTACTCGATATGGGGCTTACACCAAAAACGGAGGTTACGCTTCAAAAAATTGCACCTATGGGCAATCCGGTGCAGATTGAGCTAAGGGGATATGAACTGACATTGCGGCTTGATGAAGCGCAAAAAATCACAGTGGAGAAAGTCCATACAAAAGCGGAAAAAAACCATTCTACACAAAGGACAATGGCAGTGGAACATCCGGGAGTCGGTGAACTTGGAAGGGCGAACAGCTATCATGTTCATAATGCAACGAATGAGATTCCAGAAGGTGCAAAGATTACTTTTGCGCTGGTAGGAAATCAGAACTGTGGAAAGACCACTTTATTCAATCAGCTTACAGGGGCAAACCAGCATGTAGGGAATTTTCCCGGAGTGACAGTTGACCGTAAAGATGGTACGATCCGCAAACACTCAGAGGCGGTTGTAACAGATTTACCAGGTATTTATTCCCTTTCCCCGTATTCCAGTGAGGAAATTGTGACAAGGGATTTTTTGATGGATACGCATCCGGACGGGATTATCAATATTGTTGATGCTACCAATATGGAGAGGAATCTGTACCTTACCATGCAGCTCATGGAACTTGGCATTCCGATGGTGCTGGCATTGAATATGATGGATGAAGTCCGAGCAAACGGCGGCTCTGTCCGGGTAAATGCACTGGAAGAAATTCTTGGTATTCCGGTAGTGCCGATTTCAGCGGCAAAAAATGAGGGAACCACGGAACTGATTGACCATGCACTTCATGTGGCGAGGCACAGGGAAAGTCCCGGTAGGGTTGATTTTTGTCCGGCAAGTAATAATGAACATGATTCCGTTGGTGCGGTACATCGGTGCATTCATGCGGCAATACATATATTGGAGCCGGAGGCAAAAGAAAAAGGGCTGCCAGTTCGCTTTACAGTAACAAAATTGGTAGAAAATGATCGCCTGATGAAAGAGAAACTTACTATTGCGCCTGAAAAGGCTGACATATTTGAACATCTGGTTTCTGTATTGGAAACGGAAACAGGGCTTGACAGGGAGGCTGCACTTGCAAATATGAGATTTTCATTTATTGAAGCTCTATGTGCAAAAACCGTAGTCCGCCCTCATGAAAGCAGAGAACACAAGCGCAGTATGGCGATAGACCGGATTTTAACAGGAAAATATACAGCGATTCCCTGTTTTATCGGGATTATGGCACTCGTATTTGTTATGACATTTAGCTTACTTGGTGCGGCACTGTCTGACCTGATGGGTATGGGAATTGATAAAGTAATTGCTCTGCTTGATGGGGTACTTGCAAAGGCGCAGGTCAACCCGGTGGTTCATTCTCTCGTGATTGATGGCGTTTGCAGCGGTGTGGGAAGTGTACTCAGTTTATTGCCAACGATTGTTACCATGTTTTTCTTCCTTTCCATTTTGGAGGACACCGGATATATCGCAAGAGTGGCTTTTGTGATGGACAGGCTTCTTCGTAAGATTGGTCTTTCCGGAAGAAGTATAGTTCCTATGTTGATTGGTTTTGGCTGTTCTGTTCCTGCGATTATGGCTACCAGAACGCTTTCCAGTGAACGGGATCATAAGATGACAATTCTGTTGGTTCCATTTATGAGCTGTACTGCTAAGCTACCAATCTACACGCTAATGATCAGTGCTTTTTTCCCAAGAAGCTATCAGGCGCTCATTATGGTTGGGCTGTATGCTCTGGGGATCATCTGTGGCATTTTATATGCGTTAATTTTAAAAGGGACGAAATATAAGGGAGCGCCGGTTCCCTTCGTGATGGAGCTTCCAAACTATCGGTTTCCTTCGGCAAAAAGCGTGTGGCAGCTTATCGTGGAAAAGGCGAAGGGCTTTGCTAAGAAAGCATTTACCATTATTTTTGTGGCTTCTCTTGTAATCTGGTTTTTACAGACCTTTGATATAAGGCTGAATGTTGCGGTTTCTACGGAAGAAAGTCTTTTGGCATTGTTGGGCGGGGTGGTTGCTCCATTATTTGCACCGCTTGGATTTGGAGATTGGAGAGTTTCTACCGCATTGATTACCGGGTTTACTGCCAAAGAAAGTGTTGTATCTACGCTGACGGTTCTTTTGGGCGGGGATGTATCTTTGCTTGGAACACTGTTTACACCTTTTACCGCATTTGTATTTCTTGTATTTACCTTGCTGTATACACCATGCGTTGCGGCGGTTGCAACTGTGAAACGGGAAATGGGCGGAGCTAAGGCGGCGGCTGGAACTGTAATCGTACAATGTGCAATCGCTTGGATTGTGGCATTTGCTGTTCACAGTGTAGGGGCTGCTGTTGGGCTTGTATAGAGGAGGATTTGATGATGAATTTGGCAAGTATCGCTGTACTTTGCATTGTAGCTGGTCTGTTGATATTATCCATTGTTTATTTCCGAAGAAAGGGAATAAACGAATGCAATGGGAATTGTGCTGAATGTGTTGTTCATTGTACAGATAAAAAATAAACTGATAAATTGAAATACCTCTGGCATAAGTTCTCTATTCCGGAGGTATTTCAACCTGCCTTCTGTGTCAGTTATTGGTGTTAGTATTGGTGTTAGTATATAAATGTGGACAGGAAAAGTTGAACAACCTATACTATCAAATGAAAGAGCAAAGGAGATGTTCCACATGGCGAAAAATCAAAAATCTTACACTCCGGAATTTAAACAGCAGATC